>Ga0315280_10002276_pt1 | contig 31336 bp, 32 predicted proteins | sample YL17G06_40_MG_FD_203697 | JGI IMG/M metagenome (GOLD analysis project Ga0315280, IMG submission 203697) | Sediment microbial communities from Yellowstone Lake, YNP, Wyoming, USA - YL17G06_40 | ecosystem: Environmental > Aquatic > Freshwater > Lake > Sediment | place: USA: Wyoming | collected... | reverse complement strand
GGTATACATATATTTATAGATTTCCCTTAAAAAGAGTTACAAGAGGATAAAAATTTAAAATAAAATCAAAGTTAAGCCCTAAATCGCGGAGTTAAGGTTTAAAATCAAGATTAGCCACCAATGATGCCCTATACGGCGCTGGGTCATCCCTTGGGCAGCTGTATATTTTTCTACTCATATTTTTTCCTTGAGTGATACTATTTCTTCACACAAGAGAAGCTTTATTAAGTAGAAACGGATACGAAAACGGGCCTGAAATCAGGCGTATCTCTACAGACCGCTCTAGGGAGAACTGATGATACCGGACTGGATGAAGGAGGTTGATGTCGGCCCATGCCAATGCAGTGCGGTCTCCGGCGGGGGTAAGAGCTTCATCCAGAAAACTCTGGACGGCGTCTTCGCCTTCCTCCAGGAGTCCTTCGCCAGCGAGAGCTTCTCCAGGAGGGACGGCCTCATGCAGAGCCTCGATCCCAGGGCAAAGCTCGTCTCCATCCTGGTGCTGGTCTTCGCCCTCAGCCTGACCAGAGATATCCAGATACTTCTGGCCTTTTACATCTTCGAGCTTCTGCTCTGCCGCTTGAGCAAGATCGAGGTCGGATTCTTCATCAAGCGCGTCTGGCTCTTCATCCCGCTCTTCACGGGCATCATCGCCCTTCCCATGATCTTCAATATCTTCCTTCCCGGTGATCCTCTCTATCCGGTGGCATCCCTTGGACCGGGAGCAAGCCTGGGGCCTTTTGCACTTCCGGAGGAGATCTATATCACGCGCCAAGGCGTCGTGGCAGCGGCCATATTCACGCTGCGAGTCGCGGCCTCCGTCTCCGCAGTGGTCCTTCTCTTTCTCACCACCAGGCAGCAGGTGATCTTCAAATCGCTTCGCACTGTGGGCGTTCCCAAGATTTATGTCCTCACCCTGGAGATGGCCTACAGATATATCTTCCTGCTGACGGATTTGATGAGAGAGATCTACATTGCCAAGCGGGCTCGAACTATAAAGCCGGGTTCGTTGTTCGAGGAGCAGAAGTGGGTGGGAGGCAGGATAGGCTACATCCTGATGAGATCCCTGACCACGAGCGAGCAGGTTCATAGGGCCATGATCTCGCGGGGCTTTGCCGGCGATGTCAAGATTATGCAGGATTTCCAGATGCAGAGCCGCGACTACCTGGCCGGAGCGGCCTCCCTGTCGCTGAGCTTATTGCTGGTGCTGATCTCTCAAGATATCATCAGGGTCTGAAAGCATGGATGAAGTCATCTTCGATTTAAGAAATGTATCGTACTCGTACCTGGGAAAGATCAACGCCCTAAAGGAGGTAAGCTTCAAGGTCTTGCCGGGGGAGCAGATCTGCATCATGGGAGCCAACGGCAGTGGCAAGTCGACTCTGTTGGCTATAATGGATGCTCTGGTCTTTCCTACCTTTGGCGAGTTTCGTGCCTTCGGCAATATTGTCACGGAGGAGATCTTCGACTCCATCAAGGATAATGATTTTCGGCGCTATTTCCGCAAGAAGGTGGGCTTTGTCTTCCAGAACTCAGATGTGCAGCTCTTCAGCTCTACCGTGTTCGAGGAGCTGGCCTTCGGGCCATTGCAGCTTGATCTCTCCAAGGAGGAGGTCCGGTCCAGGGTGGAAGAGACGATGGAGATGATGGAGATCGCCCGACTGCGCGAGCGAGCGCCCCACACCTTGAGCGGCGGAGAGAAGAAGAAGGTCTGCATAGCCTCCGTCTTGGTCAACAATCCTGATATTCTTCTCCTGGATGAGCCCACGGCCGGTCTGGACCCGAGAACGCAGCTCTGGCTGATCGAGTTTCTGCAGGAGCTGGCCGAAGCAGGCAAGACCATAATCACTGCCACTCACGATCTTGATATCATAGAGCAGATCAGCAAAAGGTCAGTGGTCATGGGAGAGGACCACAGCATCAAAGTGGACCGGGGAACGAGCTACGTTATCAACGATCTGGAGCTGCTTTTAGCCACGAATTTGATCCACAAGCACATGCACCGCCATGGCGCAATAGTGCACCAGCACATGCATGCCCATGAGAAGGAGCACGGCCATGAGCACATCGCTTAACAGAATCGACAAAACAGGTAGTGTATCTGATTAGCTGAAAGCCCATTCGAAGACAGCGGAATTGGATAATCAAATGACTCTGTATTTCGCAAACTTCAACTACTGCCGAAAGCACCGCGCTCTAGAATATAGAAATGATAAGGGGATAACGAAGTTCAATTGTCCCGCGAAACAAGCCAGCTTAATCGATCATGTCTGGAGCTTGCAAGAACTCTTGACTTTTCCATATTACAAAATTCAAACCTATTAAGGAATGACGACCGAAATAGAGTTTAAGACCAGAATTAAATAACTGAGCTAAGCCGCGGTATAAGGAGATCCGAGCAATAGACAAAGTTGAAATCAAGATGCTTGGTGGAGTTCGAAGTATTCTTCGATAAGCCAGTCGCCGATCTCCTTGAGATATCTGCGCCTGCGTTCGTCTTCAGCAATTAGTTGAAAAACCTCGAAGAGATCTTCATCCATTGAAAGTCTGGTTACCTGCTGACGGCATTTAAACCTATCGTAAGCCGTGACATCCCTTTTTTTGTGCTCTGCCCTTTGCCAGGATCAAGGCCACAGAGTAAGGCCCTTTGCTCCTCTTGAACTTCCCGGCATGTACGGGATGATCGCCACAGATGATGAAAAGGGTCTCCTCATCTGCAGCGCAGGCGATCCTGCCCAGGCATTGGTCGATGTGCAGTGCCGCCTCTCCAATCTTCTCCAGCCCCTGGCCTGCATGCACGGTCTTGTCAATTCCTATGAAATATGATACCAGAAGCCTGGGACTGCTGGAGAGGGCCTCCAGAGTCATGCGGCAAGCTTCTCGGTCGAAATCCTCCGGGCATAGGTCATCGGGTATCCCTGCGATGATCTCAATCAGGCCTCGATAGACCTCCGCCCCGTTCTGCTCCATAACCACCGCCGTCCTGAGGCCAGAAGCGCTGGCAATCTCCGGTATGCTGAGGATGCTTGATTCCTTTGCTCCTGCCTTATTGAAGATTCCATGGTGCTCCGGGAGAAGGCCGCTCAGGATGGTGGCAATGGCCGGAGTGGTGTGGCTGGATACAGCCTCCGCCTGCAGGAGAAGTCCGTCTCTGGCCAGAGTGGATAGATTCTCCAGCCGAGGCATAAGCCAGCCAAAGAGATCATAGCCCAGGCTGTCTATGATGATAAGCGCAACGTTTCTGCACCCCCAGCCTTCCACCAGATTGATGGGACGGCCGTCGGATTGGGGAAGGTTTAGACCGAGGATACGGGCCGCAGTAGGGGCCACATCAAGCTGGCTGAAAGGTCGCGTGACTGTAGGAGCTGCCATTAAGGTCGTAGCTCTCTATTGCCCGTCGGATAATAATCTCCTTTCGGTCGGTTGTCGACAGGCTCAATAAGGATGAAAACAAGCCAAAACCGAAAATCATGAAAAAGCGGAAGGTCATCTTGGCCCTGCAGATACTGGCCCTGCTAATGGCGGGAGCTTTCACCGCCTCCTCAAATATGGATATCGATTACAGCCACAATGTGGAGGGTACAGGCACGGTTTTCACCGATTTTAGGATGGGATCCACAGAGAATACGGAAGCTACAGGCAGGGTACGCGGCACTGGGGAGGTCATGAATAGATATCTCTTTCAGAGCAACGCCTCAGAGAACATCACCATCAAAGATCAGTTCCTCCTCACCAGCCCATCTGCCGCCCGTGAAATAATCATCAGCGACTACCCTCAGATGGCCAAGAGCCCAGTCGGCTTCAGGATGCTGGGTGCGGCATGGGCGGACCAAATAAATATCTCCCCATCGGAAGAGAGCATAAACCAGATCCGACCATAAGTTTCGCCCTGTGCCAAAGCTTTATAGATCAACTCCATCAAAATTATGAAGGACATGTTAGAGGGCCAGGAGATTTTGGGAAAGTTCGCCGAGCTTCGGAAGCTGTGCCAGGAGCCGGCAGACGAGATGCGAAGGCAAAAAGATATTCTGGTGGTATCGCATGTTGATGCCGATGGGCTCACGGCGGCCGGTATAATCTGCACCGCCCTGGAGCGGCAAAATCTCGACTACAAGCCCCTCTTCTTCCGGCAGCTCGACAAGGCCGCCCTGGAGGAGATCGCCAACAAGGGAGCCGATCTGGTGGTATTCACGGACCTCGGCAGCGGAATGATCAAGGAGATCTGCGACTTTGGCCTGCGAGCCATCGTAGTGGATCATCACAAGCCCGTTCCTTCCGAGGCCCGCCCCCTGGCTCACATCAATCCCCATCTGGTGGGAGCCGACGGCGCAATCCATCTCAGCGGCAGCGGAACCTCTTTCCTCCTGGCCTCCGCTCTTTCGCCACGCGGGGGCAACGATGATCTATCAGCGCTGGCGGTGGTGGGCGCGGTGGGGGACCTGCAGGATATGGCCAGCGGCCATCTCCTCGGCCTGAACCGCCAGATCCTGGAGATCGGCTCCAAAGCCGGAGCCCTTTCTTTTTCCAGAGACATCAAGCTCTTCGGCCGGCAGACCCGCCCGGTCTTCAAGATGCTCGAATATTCCCAGGACCCCTACCTGCCCGGTCTCTCGGGAGATGAGGATGCTTGCATCGCCTTTCTCAAGGAGATCGGAATACGCTTCAGCGGGGAAAGATGGCGGCGCTGGATAGATCTCAGCCAAAAAGAGAAGGCTGGCCTGGTCACGGCGCTGCTGCAAAAGGGCCTTCGCAGCGGTGTTTCCAATGTAAAGCTGGAACGTCTGATCGGAGAGGTCTACGTCCTCCTGCAGGAGAGGGAGGGCACGGAACTGCGGGACGCCAGCGAGTATTCCACACTGCTAAATGCCACGGCCCGCTATGGCCATTCTCAGGTCGGCCTGCAGGTCTGCATGGGCGACAGGAACAAGGCATTCGAAGAGGCGCGAGACCTTCTCAGCCAGCACCGCCAAAACCTGGTAAACGGCCTGAGGCTGGTCAGCAGCAAGGGGATCACGCCCTTGAAGAGCATTCAGTACTTCGACGCAGGAGACGCCATCCTGGACACGATAGTAGGAATAGTGGCGGGCATGTGCTTTCAGATGGCGGACCGCTCCCGCCCTATCCTGGCCTTTGCCCTGACCCCGCAAGGAGATCTCAAGGTCTCGGCGCGAGGAACCCAGGACCTGGTCAGGTCCGGTCTCGACCTGGCAGATGCCCTGGCGCGCTCGGCCCGGGCTGTGGGTGGCGTGGGAGGAGGCCACAACGTCGCGGCAGGGGCGACCATACCTTTCCGGGCAAAGCAGGAGTTTCTGGAGATGGTGGACCTGGCAGTGAGCCAGCAGTTATCCGGTTAAAATATGTTGGGCCCAGCCAGAATAAAATGGCGGAGAGGCTGGCAGCGAAATAGTCTTGAGCAGGATGATGCCCCCGCCATCTGATAACGAGCAGTACCTCGTGATCGGCTCAACACCCCTGCGGCTGGGGGCCGCAATCGTAGCTATTGGCCTCCAGACACTTCTTCATCGCGTCCGGATCGTTTGGGTCATTGACCTTTGCGCATGCATCTACAGGTGTCTTGTTCCTTGCTGCATTCCTCAGCAGCCAGGCAAAATTCATGTCTTTCGCAGGGGTCCGACATATTGTAATCTGGTATGCCTTTTCGGCATTCCAACAATGTCTGGAGGCAATCATCCTCGGGTTGGGCATCCACGAGGTCCAAGATGAATAAGTTCTGATAAATTGGCATGAGGTAGAGATCAGGCGCCAGCGGATTCATGAACTGGCATGTGCCCAAGATTTGCCCCCCACTGGCCGGGCCTTTAGCTGCGATCTCATCACCTGAGGCCAAGCTCAGGGTCAAAAGGGCCATAAAAAAGATTGTGACTAAACTCAACTTCATAATTGTTCCCTCATCCCTCCATCCCGTTCTATCATATTTAAAGATGATGTCATGCGTCTTCGGTTATGAGATCTTCTTCGCAATACCTGCAATTGATAAATTACATTATTATTTTATATATTATTCATCTAAAAATAAATCATCAGGCTGGATTCCTCAGGCGCAGGGCAGGTATCCGCACTCGCACATGTGATCCTTGGCCACTATTATCTGCTCGTCAATGCTGAAGTTGCCCACGAACATGTGGTTGATGCGGGACATCTCCTTCTTCACCTCTCCTGTCTCCGGGTCCAAGACCAGATAGCCAATGCGGCCGATGCCGATGAAGTCCGCATCTATCACCATCTCCGTAAGGTTGGGCAGCGCCTTCAGCTCCATCCGAGTGGACAGACGGGTGGCATCGGTGAACTCCTTGGAAGCGCTCATATCCATGGGGTAGTTGTGCAGACGAGTGGTTTCCCGGAATTTCTGGTCGTAAGAGAATAGATGGGCATTGGGGTTGCTCTTGCTTCCGATCTCCATGACATAATGCTCGGCTAGGGCAGGGGATAATATGATCATGATGATCATTATGCCCAAGAACCCAGCATTCTTAGCCCTCTTGACCGATTCGATTCTCTCACAGCTCCTGAGAAAGGCTCCAACGGTATTCTTCACTCAGCTCCCCCATGTAAACGGTTACGGCCGGCCCCTCCATGAAGGCCTTGCCCTCTTCGAAGGTTATGATCAGCGGGCCGCCCTTCGTCTCCACCAGGACCTCATCGCCCACGAGGTTGAGACGGCGGGCCACAGAGGCGCTGGCCACGGCTCCCGTGCCGCAGGAGAAGGTCTCGCCCTCTACTCCCCTCTCGAAGGTCCTGATCTCAAAAGGCTGGCCGAGCTTGGCGAAGTTGACGTTCACACCTTCTGGAAAAACGCTGCTGTGTCTTATCAGCGGCGCAATCTCCTCAATGGCGAACTCCAGGTTCTCCACCAAGATAACGGCATGGGGAACGCCGGTGTTCACCGCCGAGATCTGCAGATCATCAAGCTGCTCCATGATAAACTCGCCAGATCCGCACGCCGGGATGGATGGTCTATCGAACTTGGGCACGCCCATATCCACCTTGGCCCAGAAGCAGCTATCCATCTCTCGCACCTGCACTGGGATTATGCCTGCGAGCGTCTCCACATCGAAGGACTGGCCAACGTAGCCTGTCTCCCAGGCATACTTGGCCAGACAGCGTATGCCGTTGCCGCACATCTCCGCCTCAGAGCCATCCGGCTGAAAGAGCCTCATCCCCAGATCAGCCCTGGCGCTGCTCACCAGGAACAAGACTCCATCTGCACCGATCCCAAAGTTGCGGCGGCAGCAGCGAACGGCAAAGCGACGCTTTGCAGCCTCTGAAACGATCTCCTGGCGCGTCTCGTCTATCAAGATAAAGTCATTTCCGTTTCCGTGCAGCTTGGTGAAGGCCAGGTTGTTGGGGCGAAAGGAATCATCGTCAAGCTCTATCTCAGAAATCTCTGCCAGCTTCATTTTATATACCATGCATCTGTTTACTAAGGCTTGTGCTGTTGTGGTGGTGATGTGATATTAAACCCATTCTACAGGTGGCACTAGATCTTTTGGAGCTGGATAGATCTATTCAGATAGCCAAAGAGGCGGTATCAGGTGGCGCAGACTGGATAGAGGCTGGAACTCCCCTCATCAAGAGCGAGGGTATGGACTCTGTGCGCGAGATGAAGAAAGCTCTTCCTGGAACTAGAATCGTGGCAGATATGAAGACCGTCGATACCGGCGCCATGGAAGTGGAGATGGCCGCCAAAGCCGGTGCGGACATAGTTGCCATGCTTGCCACTTCGGACAACTCCACCATCGAGGATGCCCTGAGGGCGGCACATAAGTACGGCGTACAGATAATGATGGATCTCTTAACGGTTCCAGATCCTGTGAAGCGCTCCCGCGAGCTGGATAAGCTCGGTGTGGACTACATCTGCGTTCATGTGGGAATAGACCAGCAGATGACTGGTCGCGACACCATCGATCTCCTGAAGCAGATCGTGACGGAGGTTAATACTCCTGTGGCCGCGGCAGGCGGCATAGATGCCTTCTCCGGGGCGGAGGCCGTAGCCAGCGGTGCGGCCATAGTAATCGTAGGGGGAAGCGTTGTGCGCAGTGCGGATGTAACGGCTTCGGCTCGCAAGATCCGGGAGGCGATAGACCACGCCCGCATCAGCACGCGCCCCCGCAAGAGCGCGGAGGAGGAGATCGTCGCCATCTTCAGAAAGGTCTCCTCGCCCAATATATCCGATGCCATGCACCGCAAAGGAGCCATGCGCGACATCCATCCCATAATCCAGGGCACGAAGATGGTGGGCACCGCCGTTACAGTCCAGACCTTTGCCGGTGACTGGGCAAAGAGTGTGGAGGCCATAGATCTCGCCGGTCCAGGCAACGTGATAGTGATCTACAACGGCAGCAATGATATTGCCCCCTGGGGCGGCCTGGCAACCCTGAGCTGCAAGAACAGAGGCATTGAAGGCGTGGTAATCGACGGAGCAGTGAGGGATGTGGATGAGATAAGAGCCATGAAATATCCCGTCTTCGCCTCGGCCATAGTGCCCAATGCCGGTGAGCCCAAGGGCATGGGTGAGATCAATGCCGAGATCACCTGCGGCGGCCAGACGGTGCGGCCCGGCGACTACATCGTGGGAGATGAGAGCGGAGTGGTGGTCGTGCCAAAGGATAGGGCTTATGAGATCGCCAAGCGGGCAAAGATGGTTGAAGAGACCGAGAGCAGGCTCTACGAAGAAATTCGGCGTGGCAAGACTCTATCTCAAGTGGTGAACCTCAAGAAATGGGAGAAGGTTTGACGATAAGTCGTAAATAGATTGAATTATTCTAAAAAGGCGTATAAACATCAGTCAACATATTCGAAACAGTAATACTAACTGGTGGGTTAACTAAGAGTGAGTTCGAGGAGACCTATATGGAATTGGAGGACATCGTTTCTAAGTACCCACCCAGGCAGATAATGCTGATTCCCATAGCTATAATAGCAATAGCTCTTATCAGCCTGGGCGTAACTTATCTCGGCACAGGCTCTCCTGTGCACCTGGGTATAGAGTTCACAGGAGGCACTCTGGTTACAGTGCCTGCTACCGAATCGGAAGATGCAGTGGCTGCAGAGTTTGCAGGCTATCCCCTGTCAGACATAAGGAACGTGGGCAGCAGATACATGCTGCAGTTTGGTCCGATGAGCGATGCGGATTATGCTCAACTGGCGAAGCAGATCAACTCAAAGTACGATAACGCGGAGATCAGATATATGGGGCCCATCTACAGCCAGGAGCTGCAGGCGCAGGCTATCAAGTACCTTCCCATTTCCTTCCTGCTCATGGCCATAGTGGTCTTCCTGGTGTTCAGGGAACCCATCGTTTCTCTATTGGTGGTGATCAGCGCTCTGGCTGACATCCTGACCGCAGCCGCATCCATGAACCTAACGGGAGTCCAGCTCTCCCTAGGCACCGTGGCTGCGCTTCTTATGCTGATTGGTTATTCCGTTGATACCGATATTCTGCTCTCCATGAGGGTCTTGAAGCGCAAGGGCACAGTAGAGGAGAAGATCATCGGGGCGATGGGAACCGGCTTTATGATGACGGGATCCACCATCGCCGCCGTGTTCTCCCTCATCGTGGTCTCGAACTTCCTTTATCTCATAATACCGTCCTTCACCAGGATGGACGTCATAGCAGACATGTCAACTGTGCTCATCTTCGGCCTGGCCGCGGACATCTTCAACACCTGGATCACGAACGCCCAGGGGCTGAGATGGTACATGAACCGGCCCAAGAAGGCGGCGAGGGGGCAGAGAAGATGAGCCTGGCGAGTGAGCTTTTCAAGGACAGGAGGGTGGTCTTGTATGCGGCAGCCGTGGCCCTGGCCATCATCTTCATAGGATTCTTCGGTCTCAAGTTCGGACTGGACCTGGAGGGCGGCTCGTATCTGCAGCTTCAATTGCAGGGAGCAGTAGCCCAGGTGGACGTCTCTCCAGAGGAGATTCTAAAGGTGCAGTTCAATGCGACCGCCGTGGAAAAGCACGCAGACAGCTATGTGGTGACGGTTGCAGGCCAGGTTCCCGCTACTCTTCCAGACGACCTGGGATATTCGGGGGCGAAGATGGTGGAAAGGGAAAATACCACCAAAGTCACCATAGTGGCGTCTCCCGAGACGGTGATCACCAACTATCTCAAGAAGAGTCTGGATGCAGACGTCAAGATCGTGGGAGTCGCGCCTGTACAGTATGAGATCAGAACCAATGTGACCAGGGATTCCCTCAATCTGCTTTTGGCTCCGGTGGGAGGGAGAGTGCCCCAGGGTCAGGATGCCTTTGTGGAGGGGGTCGTCCCGGACACGGTGGATGAGACCAAGAAGGTGCTGGACTCCAAGCTCAACCGCCTGGGCCTGCAGGACATAAAAGTGCGCATTGTCGACAACAAGTTCATCCTCATCGACCTGGCGGGAATGGATGTTGCCACTGCCCAGGATGTGGTGGGCAAGCCAGGGAAATTCGAGATCCGCATCCAGACTGAGGACAACCAGAGCATGCATGTGCTCTACGGAGACGCCGTGGAGTCGGTGGATATACCCCAAGGAGACCGCAATGGCGGCTGGGGCGTTCCCTTCGTGCTCTCGGAAGAGGGAGCGAAGATCTTCCAGAAGGCAGCAATCGATGCCGGGGCCACCAAGAATCCCGATGCTCATCCCATCTCTATGTATCTGGACAAGGACGAGATCTTCAGCGCACCGCTGGCCCCCGAGCTGGCCGCCAGCCTGGCGAAGTCTCCAGTGCGAAACATGGAGGCCAGAGTGGGAGCCGGAGACGCTGGCTCTCAGAAGGCCAAGGAGCTGTACATCCATCTCCGGGAGGGCGCCTTGCCGGTCAACGTTCAGGTCGTGGGCTCGGGTCAGGTGTCGGCAGCCTTGGGCAAGCAGTTCAAGATCCAGATGGTCATCGCCGGGATCATAGCCCTCCTGGCGGTGGCCTTCATGATCTTCTACCGCTACCGTGAGCCGAGAATTGTCCTGCCCATGGTCACCACCTCCTTATCTGAGGTGGTCATGATGCTGGGCATCTGGGCCCTGGCCGGCTGGCGGCTCGATCTGGCAAGCCTTGCCGGCATCATCACCGTGATAGGCACGGGCGTGGATCAGCTGGTCATCATCACCGACGAGCTGATGCGCGGCGGAGAGGCGGCTTCCTCAACAGCGGAACGAAGCATCAAGGAGAGAGCCGCGGCCGCAGCGGAGAAGGCCGGAGCAAAAGTTGCTCCCACCAGCAGCAAAGTCTATTTGAGCCGGCTGTCCCGAGCTTTCACCATCATCCTGGGAGCTGCGGCGACCACGGCAGTGGCTATGCTGCCTTTGCTGTACATGGGCTTCGGAGCCCTCACCGGCTTTGCCCTCATCATCATACTGGGCGTGATCCTGGGAGTGGCCATAGCCAGGCCTGCTTATGGCAGGATCATCGGCTACATCCTGGCCGAGAGCTAGATGGAAAGATGACGGCGCCTGCGGGTCGAAGGGATCTGCAGGCTGATCCTTTTTTTTCTAAAATTTGGAGTCCGTCTATCGCTCCGATGCGGTTCCCCGATACTAATACTACCGCCTTTTCCTCATGTAATTGATCGATGCCCCGGCAAAGGCTGCTCCCACAACGATATTGGAGAAATAGGTGATTATGCGCCAGAGCATGACCAGAGGGCCGAGCAGGGTCGGAGCTACGAACATGGAGTAAAGGTAGCTCATGGAGAGCTCCGTCACGCCGCTGCCGCCGGGGGTTAGAGGCAGAAGACCGATTATGGCCAGGATGATCTGGGCAGTGATGGATAGCAAGAAGCTAGGCTTGGCACCCATGCCCACCAGGAGGGCGGAGGGAACCAGAAAATCGCTCATCCAAATCAGAGTGGTCAGAGCTATCACCACCGGCGTGCGGCGCAGCGTTTCCTTGGCAAGCTCTATTCCAGCTTCTCGAAAAAGCCAGATCTCCTGCTCTAAAAAGACGAGGAAGGGTCTGTTGCCTGTCTTCCTCTTGGCCCATCTCATCAGCCGCGCTATTTTGTCTGGCCTTACGAAAAGTTCCCACAGAAAGGTAAGGAGGAGGATGAGGAGGACGAGGAAAATGGCCCCTATCCTCAGGCCGAAGCCGGTGAAGAAGCTGGTGAAGATGAGAGAGAAAGCCAGAGCCGCGACGAAGAACAGGCTGTCGAGCAGCCGCTCCCCGACAGCAACAGCTGCGGCGCTGCCATAGCTCATGCCGTCGTCGGCGAGGATCTTTATCCTCAAAGGCTCACCGCCGACGGACGAGGGTGTGATGGCAGCAAGAAAGTTCGATGCCAGGGTGGATTTCAGGGAGAGACGAAAGCTTATTTTGTGTCCAGCAAAGGATGCCAGGAGCTTTAGTCTGATGGCGTAAAAGATCCAGGAGAGCATGTGGAGAATGAGCCCTAAAAGCAAGAATTTGCTATCGATCTGGGATATCATGCTCCAGCTAATATTAGTATTAGTAAATTTTAATATAATAACCATTGCCGCCAGGCTCATCAATGTTGCCAGAAGAACAGCCTTTAACCGTTCATCTCTGAGATTGAAGCTCAAATTCTCTTCCCCAAACATATGACTAAAGAAGGTTCCTGTTGTCTCATCGCTTGATGTTTACTTTGTGCTCTCTTTGCCAAGCAATCTCTCGCTGTCAGCCTGATGCAGGCAGTGTAAAGGATTTCCAGTCAATCAACCTTTCGGAGGCCCAGTCAGGGAAAAGGTAAGACAATTATGGCATGGTGGAACGAAAAATTAGCGCCTCGAAGTCACTCATCAGTGTTATTTGACCCAAGCTTCATGCGATCTCATTGTAGACGGACTCAATCTCGTCCAGGACTCTGCTCCAGGAGTACTTCTCCTCCACGGCCCTCCTTCCTCGCCTTCCCAAGAACATCCTCAAGGATTCATTCTCATGAAGCTCCAGGATGCTATCTGCCATCTCTGCCGTGCTGGAGAAGACCCGGCCGCCTTCCATGGCCACTTCATTTACTCCCGGAGTATCAAAGGCCAGCACGGGTGTCTCGCAGGCCATGGCTTCCAGAAGAACGATGCCGAAGGCCTCCAGGCGGTTGCTGGTAGGGAGGACGAGCATCTCTGCCCGGGAGAGGATGTCGATGAGCCGCTTTCGCTCCAGCCTTCCTGTGAAGTAGGCCTTAACCCTCATCCTGGCAGCCTGCTCTTCCAGGCTTCTTCGATCGTAGCCGTCCCCTACCAGTACCAGCCGAAGGTCAGCTCTCTTCTGTACCTCGCTCATGGCGGAAAGCAAGGAATCGACTCCCTTGTAGTTCAGCAGCCTGCCCACGTACAGCACATAGTTCTCCTTTCCTTTCCCCTTCCTCTGCGGATAAACAGACACGTCCACGGCATTGGGCACGATCCTTATCTTGTGAAGGTAGTTCCTGAGGACGGGGGACGTCTCAGCATAGCTCTTTGTGGTGGCTACTACTATCTCCGCCTCATCCAGGACAGGCTGGACCAGCCTTCTATTCAGCCATTCCAGAGAGGTCCCGAACCAGCGGGGAAAGGTGAATCCGTTCAGCCTTACTGGAACCACCACATCGTTGTGATAAGTCACCACCTGGGGAGAGGCTTTTCTGAGCATGAAGGCGAATAGAGGGCTAGGGATGTGGCTGTGATATATGTCTGCCTCCAGTCGGATACGCTTCAGCGGCAGGGGGGCATAAAAGAGGTCGATGCTGGGGACGCGAATGAACTCGGTCTTGCATCTTCCGCATGATGAGGCTACGCTGACCTGGTAGCCTCTTTTCGTGAGGCCGTCGGCAAGCCCTTTCACATGATACTCGACTCCGCCGAGATGAGGGGGAAAGTAGGGAGATATCTGCAGGATCTTCATGGATCTGATGGAGATTTGGTACCTCAATAAACTTAAATTTAATCCTTTTTTATCCTTTCAGCTGGATCAAGATCTTGCGACCTATCGATGGCCGGTGCCAGTCGAAGAGCTGACGAGAGGTGGTTTTGGAGGCAGATACGGGGCGGATACTTAAAGAAGGACCAACTAGAATGGTACAAACCAGCATTAATACATCTACCTTGGAGACATTGGATTTGAGCAGGAAATTTTGCGATTTGAAACCGAGCGATCTGACCAAGCTGCCCGGCTTAGCAGCAGATCACTTTTGCATCGGAGAAGAGAGGATTTACATGCACCTCTTGAACAAAAAAAAGATGCACTGGTATCTGGCGGAGTACGGGCCGATCGGCAAGAAGTTCTTCGGATTTTACGAGGACAGATCGAACGGAATATCCTCAGGATTTTGCAGTCTCGAAGACCTGCTGAAATTCTGCAAAAAAGGCGATCCCTGGGAGCCTATGGTCGACGAGAACTGGAAGCCAGTGGCGGCCAAGGAGATCCCTTCTTTGCAGGGATACATAAAGATGATGATCTGCCCGCCGGACATAATGTAATTCAGGGGCAAAGGACTCCGCTTTCATCCCGTTGCGACTGCGTCGCAACTCCCGCAAACTCTGCGAGTTAGCGAGATCGGCCTGAAGGCCGGGGACTTCCTGCGACATCCTTTGCAATCCTGCAAGTTAAACCGTATAGCTGGAGGAGAATAGGAGTGAAATTTTCCGAATTGAAGACCCGGTCTTCATCTCATGACATATTCTTCATTAGATATTATCATAATAGTATAATTAGAATAATTACCAAGCGCTAACCAATAACTTATCCAAAATTTTTAAATATGTGGTAGTTATATCAATATACATAAAAATATGAGGCTCCATAGAAATTCAAGGCGTAGGCGGATGACTTTCGGAGCAAATTAGATGGGCATAGAGGCGAAGGCATGAGGTCGAACACCAAAACGAAGAGCGGAACGAAGCCGTCTGACATTTACACCCAGGATGCAAGAGCTCGAGATAATTATGTGGATGACCAGGAAGAGGAAGCAGGCCATTTATATAGCATCCCGATGGACGAATTGTTGCTGAAGTTCGAGGTGAATGAGAAAGGCGTGGGGCGTATTCTCCTGCCGCCCAGTCTATCCGCATTGCTGCAATCAGACCGAATATCCATTGCGCCGTTCGCAGGCGGGCTGTTCATCCGGTCGGTTTAGGATTTTCCTTTGATAGGGGAGGGAACGGAATGACATTGCGGCCGCTCATCAGTCTCCCATAGTCAAACTCCTATTGAATTCACATGCCCTTTATTCCCGCCGCAAGAAGCGGGTATTACCATAAAAAGATCAGTAATAATAGTATGCAAGATCATCTCTGAGATCTTGTATCTCTTTCTGAATCATCTCGTTGATGCTGACCGAGTTGTAGCTTCCCACCAAATCAAAATAGACGTAGCCTCCTTTGACGAAGACATCCTTGCCGGTGAGCCAGTCCTTGAGGTCGCTGATCAAGTAGAGGTATTGGCCGGAAGTGATTCCAGAAGGATCAACCCCTACCAGGTTAACGGTTTCGCCATCAATCTGAAGGCTTGTCGGAGAAAGCACATTTACTATGGTGCCCTGCATATCGAAATAAGATACCTGGGTCAGCAGAAGAATCGGAACAAGTGCCAGCATCTTCATGATCTACAATAGTGTTTGCCAGTGATTTAAACGTATTCTTTGGGCACTTTCCATTGGTCATCGGTTAAGAATATATAATTCTGCCCATGCTAAATTTTAGCCTAAGATTATGAGTCAGCTATTTAGCGATACTATCGCTGAGATCGAAAAATCAGCTGAGCAGGCGTTACTATGTTCGCATTTTGTAAAAATCAAATGATGAAATATATTTAATATTCCTTAACCGATGACCAATGGGGCACTTTCTGTGAACGTTCCCGTCCGCGAACTTGAAGAAGATCCGATGCCGCCTTCAGCTCTTTGATCTGAGCCATGCGGTAGCCGGCCACCACCTGACGCCTGCCTGCCAGAGCGCTGTCCATCTCCTGGTCGCCGGTATCCACTAGGAGATGAGACAGCTCCGCCAGCTTATGAGGCGTGGCGACTATGATCAGGCTCTCCGGCCCGGCCCGGCGCAGCACAGCGGAGCTGATCTGCTGGCTGCCTCTTCCCAGGATGAATCCCTGGGCTCCGATGGGGCTGACTATTATCTTCGCCTTCTTTCCTTGGTTCAGCAGTTCGATGAGACCTTTTTCGGAGGCGTCCTTCAATATCAGTCTTCCATTCTGGACCACGTCCACGCCAAGCAAGGTCTTCTCGACCCCAAGAAGCTCGGCGATTCTGCTGGTAGTGGTGCCTGCACCAAGAATGTAAGCAGATCCGTCCCTCATGAACTCCGTGGCGAAGAGGGCGATCTGGTTCTTGAACTCCTCCTCGCTTCCCGAGCTGTAGATCCTCTTCCTCTCCTGGACCAGCGCAGGCTGATAAGGCGTCCTGGCCGTGCAGTAAAGCTTGATCTGCAGCTCTCCAGAGCGATAAAGCTCCTCATCCACATCCACGATCTCTGTCTCCCGGGTCTTCAGCTCGCCCCGCGCGTAGCCTAGCATAAGCTCGGCTGCCGCCTGGGGGCTTATGGCGAAGACGCCGGAATGCATCTTTACGCCGGCAGGTATTCCCAGGACAGGCACCTGACCTGCGACGGTGGCCACATCCCGCGCTGTTCCATCGCCGCCGCAGAACAGGAGCAGATCGATGCCATTTTCCAGGAAAGCCTTGCAGGCGGCTTTCGAATCCTCTGCACTGGATTCCTCTGGGGCGCTGTAGGCCACGGCATAGTTCAGGCCGCATTCCTCAAGCTCCCTCTCGCCCATGGCACCGCTGGCCGTGAAAAAGAAAAGAAGGTCCGCTTGGCGGGCCAGCAGACGCAGGCTTTCCTTGGCGCGCTGGGTGGCCAGGGGCTTGGCACCCCTCTTCCGGGCCTCTTTGGCCAGGCCGTCGGTGCCCTTCAGCCCCACCGCACCGCCCATCCCTGCCACGGGATTAATCAGAAAGCCGATTTTAGACCTTGGGTAGCTTGGCAAGGGACTGCTTCACCAGGTCGGCCGGATACTCGTAGTCCACCAGCTTTCCATCGTTGAAGGCATCGTAAGCCGCCATGTCGAAGTGGCCGTGGCCGGAAAGCGAGATGAAGATGGTCTTGGCCTCGCCCGTCTGACGAGCGCGCAGGGCCTCGTCGATGGCTGGCTTGATGGCGTGCGCCGACTCCGGTGCAGGTATGATGCCCTCGCTCCGGGCGAAGACCGTGGCCGCCTGGAAGACCTCTATCTGTTGCAGCGCAGTGGCCTCGATCAGGCCGTCGTGCACCAGGTTGCAGAGCAGCGGTGCATCTCCGTGATAGCGCAGGCCGCCAGCATGGATGCTGGGCGGGATGAAGTCGTGGCCCAGGGTGTACATCTTGATCACCGGAGCCATTCCGGCCGTATCGCCAAAGTCGTAGGCATAAAGCCCTTTGGTCAGGCTGGGACAGGCGGTGGGCTCGCAGGCCACCAGGCGCAGATCCTTTTTGTCTTTCAGCTTATCAGGAATGAAGGGGAAGCACATTCCCGGGAAGTTGCTGCCGCCGCCGCAGCAGCCGAACATGACATCCGGGTAGTCGTCCGCCAGCTCGAACTGCTTTTTCAGCTCCAGGCCCTCGACCGATTGATGGATCAGAACATGGTTGAGCACTGAGCCCAGAGAGTAATTGGTGTCGTCGTGGGTGGCGGCATCCTCGACTGCCTCGGAGATGGCAATGCCTAAGGACCCCGGAGTGTCGGGCATCTCCGCCAGCACCTTCCTTCCGAAGTTGGTCCTGTCGGAGGGGCTGGGAAGACACTCTGCACCCCAGACGCGCATGGCGCTGCGCCGGTAGGGTTTGCTGTCGTAGCTCGCCCGGACCATGTAGACGGTGCACTTCAGGCCGAAGAGGCAGGTGGCCAAGCTCAGCGCGGAGCCCCACTGGCCGGCTCCGGTCTCTGTGGCCAGGCGCTCTTTTCCTTCTTTCATGTTGTAGTAGGCCTGAGGAACGGAAGTGTTGGGCTTGTGGCTGCCCGCCGGAGAGACGCCCTCGTATTTGTAGTAGATCCGGGCGGGCGTCTTGAGCGCCTTCTCCAAAGCCGCGGCTCTGTAAAGGGGCGTAGGCCTCCAGAGACGGTAGATATCGCGTACCTCCTCCGGGATGTTTATCCAGCGATCGCTGCTCATCTCCTGCTGGATGAGCGCCTTGGGAAAGATAAGCTCCATGTCCTGGGGATTCAGGGGCTTCAGCGTCCCGGGATGAAGGGGCGGGTCCAGGGGCGTGGGCATGTCGGCGGCTACGTTATACCACTTCTTGGGGATCTCTTCCTCGTCGAGCAAGTACTTGATCTTCATGAAGACACTCCATCTTCTGATCTTTGATGTAAGATTGTGTGCGTCATTGATATAATCGGCTTTATTTAAAGCCTTTGAAGGTTAAGATTTATTTATCATGGATGAAATGACCCTTCTCATGAGTGGCCAAACCCTGTCTGAGAAGATATTTTCCAGAGCGGCACGGAAAGAGGCGCAATCTGGCGAGTTTGTCATGGCAAAGATAGACTGCGCCATGATCCACGATATCACCGGCCCCCTGGCGGTCAAGGGATTCTACGAGATAGCGGGCAGGGATGCCAGGGTCTGGGATCCCTCGAAGATAGTGATGCTCTTCGATCACCAGGTTCCTGCAGACAGCCTGAAGGCAGCGGAAAACCATATTCTGCTGCGAAATTTCGCAGAGGAGCAGGAGATTCTCAACTACGATATATTCTGCGGGGTCTGCCATCAGGTCGTGCCCGAGAAAGGGCATGTTTTGCCGGGATCCCTGGTGGTGGGCGCAGATTCACACACCTGCACCTACGGGGCCTTGGGAGCCTTCGCCACGGGCATCGGCTCGACGGACATGGCTTCCGTCTTTGCCACGGGCAAGCTCTGGTTCATGGTACCGAAAACCCTGCAGCTCATGATTGAGGGAAGGCTTCAGAATCGCGTCACCTCGAAGGACGTGGTGCTGCGCATCATTGGCGACATCGGAGCGGATGGAGCCAACTACCTGGCCTGCGAGTTTTGCGGTGGGGCTGCAGCAAGGATGAGCATCCCGGAGAGGATGACCGTGTCCAACATGGCCATCGAGATGGGCGCTAAGGCAGGCATCTTCGAGCCGGACGAGACGACTGCAGGGTACCTCAAAGAGCGTGTCAAAGATCCAGCCGCCATTGAGGCGGGCATTGTTCGGACCGACGAAGATGCGGTTGTATCCAGAAAGCATTGGAATGTGAACGATCTTGAGCCGCAGATCGCGCTGCCTCACAACGTCGACAATGTCTTGCCCATCAGCGAAGTTCCCAATACCAAGGTCGATCAGGTTTTCATTGGCTCCTGCACCAACGGCCGGCTCGAGGATCTACAGCTCGCCTCCGAGATGATGAAGGGCGAGCCCGTGGCCAGAGGCGTACGAATGATCGTGGTGCCCGCCAGCCGCGAGGAGTACATGAAGGCCCTGCGCAGAGGTCTGGTGGAGAAGTTCATGGAGGCGGGGGCGATGGTGGAGTCGGCCTGCTGCGGTCCTTGCATGGGCGGAAGCTTCGGGCTCCTGGGCGAAGGCGAGCGCTGCCTCTCCACATCAAACAGGAACTTCGTGGGCAGGCAGGGCAGCCCCAAGGCGTTCGTCTATCTGGCCTCGCCGGCCACGGCCGGAGCCAGCGCCATCACCGGATATATCACCGATCCCCGAGAGGTCTAAAGCAGACCTCTCGCTTCGCTTTTCCATGAAGATCGCTCTCAAGCTGGCATATCTTGGCGACAGCTACTATGGCTTCCAGCGCCAGCCCGATCTGGTCACTGTGGACTCGGAGGTGAGAAAAGCGCTGGAGCTGATCGGCGTCATCCACGGCGACTTCTGCTACGCCGGACGAACGGATCGAGGCGTCTCGGCCCTGGGCCAGGTCATCGACTTCTGGATAGACGAGGACAAGGCCAGCCTGGCCCGGCCCAGGTGCGTGAACGAAAGGCTACCTCGCGACATCTGGACCTGGGCCTGGGCGGCTGCGCCCGTGGGCTTCTCGGCCCGCTGGAATGCGCTTTGGCGGGAGTACCGCTACCTACTCTGGCATCCGGGCCTGGATCTAGGAAAGATGCGAGAGGCGGCAGAGATGCTCAAAGGCGAGCACGACTTCAGGAACTTCTCCTCGGCCAAGGAGGACTCCGTGCGGGAGGTTCAGAAGCTGGAGATCTCCGAGGAGAACGGAATAGTGGACTTTGACGTTCGTGCCAATGGATTTCTCTGGAACATGGTGCGAAAGATCGTCTGCAGTCTGGAGATGGTGGGCTCGGGCAAGAAGGATCTAACTTGGATGAAAGATCTGCTGAACCCGCAGATCAACCGCGGCGCTCCCGCCGCTCCCGCCGAGGGCCTCATCCTCATGGACGTGGGCTACGAGGGGCTGGAGTGGCAGGTGGATGAATACTCCCGCAAGCGAGCGTCGAAGGCGCTGGCGGCGACGGTGCAGACTAGGATGGCCGGGGCGATGGTGGCGAGGACGATGATGAAGGCGATGGAGTAGGAGCCGCCCCTTCGATCCCAATCAATTCATCTTTCCAGATCACCATTGCCGGCTCGTCGGCCTCCGGCAGCTTGCCTATGGTGAATTCCGGACCAAGGGGATCACGATGTAAAATCCCCTATGACCACTGGTTTGACAGTCGGTTGGGCAGACGATCCAACCTGCAGGATTTTGCGGCTTTGCAGCGCTCTGATTGACTCCAGGGCAGCGTTAGCTTCGGCGGTGCGGTTGAGGGCGGAGAGCGCCTGGCTCTTGCCCTTCAGGGCGTTTACATTCTGGGGGTCCAGCCCCAATACAGCATTGTAAGCATCCAGTGATTCCTGGTACTTGCCTTGGAAGTAAAGCGCATTGCCCATATTGAGCCAGCCGTCTGAGAGGTACACATTGAGTTTAAGCGCTTCCGCATAAGAGGCAGCGGCCTGCTCATAGGAACCGGCCAGGTAGAATCCGTTGCCTTCGTTCAGCCAGTAGCCGGCAGTGCCTTCGACTGTGGATTGGCTGGATGAAGGTATTTGATAGTAATAGGGCCCCAATCCCTGATAACAGCAATCACAGTAAAGGAAGTTGAATACTTCTTTCTCCCATAAACACTGCTGCTGCCTTTCTGTCAGAGTGGGGCAATCGCCCCACCCACAATAACTGCATGTTCCGAAACTTGTCACCAAGGCTGGTTCCAGGATCATCCAGGCCAGGGCGGCGATCAGCAATAGATACACCCTCTGAGGTCTCCTCACAGCTAACCCTCCTAACATAAGTCCTCTATTCCTGTTTGCCTTACTATATGGATTGTGGTAGAGTGTCTCAAGGAGATAAATTGATGTTATCGCAGAGCATGGCACCATATTGTGAGGAAATCGAATAAATCGAGAGTTGCCATGCGGATAATTTTGCACGTCGATTTAGATTCCTTCTTTCCATCGGTGGAAGTTCGAGAGCATCCGGAATTGAGGGATTTGCCCGTGGTAGTGGGAGCTGATCCAAAAGAAGGCAGGGGAAGAGGAGTGGTGAGCAGCGCCTCTTATGAGGCCCGGAAATATGGCGTCAGGTCGGCTATGCCTATATCCAGGGCCTGGAAGCTGTGCCCTCACTGCATTTATCTCCGAACCCATTTCGATCTCTACGTCAAAGCCTCCAATAGCATAATGAAGATCCTGAGAAGCCATGCCGATAGGTTCGAGCAGGCGGGCATAGATGAAGCCTATCTGGACATCTCAGACCAGGTGAAAGACTTTGCAAAAGCAGAGGAGTTCGCCAAGAGATTAATGGAAGAGATCTTGAACAAGGAAGATCTGACCTGCTCCATAGGTGTTGCACCGAACAAAATGGTGGCCAAAATCGCCTCCGATTACAGGAAACCCTATGGGTTAACTGCAGTCAAAGAAGAAGATGTATTGGAATTTCTATTTCCTTTAAAAGTTAGGGCTCTGCCGGGCGTGGGTCCCAAGACTGAGCGCAGGTTGAAGGAGCTGAAAATTGAGACTATCCGTGATTTGGCTGTCGCAAATCCCGAGATGCTGACAAGACTTTTTGGAGTCTGGGGTTTTAGGCTGCATGAATTTGCCCATGGGATTGATTATGGCGAGGTTAAAGAAGAGCGCGAGACAAAATCGGTAGGAAGAGAGGTCACCTTTGAGAAGGATGCAGACGATGAGGATCTGATTCTTGACGCTTTGGATGAATTGGCAAAAGAAGTGCACGAAGAGGTCATAGGCAGTGCTCTCCAGTTCAAGACGATCACCGTTAAAGTCAGGTATCAGCATTTCGACACGCACACCCGGGCCAAATCCCTGTTGTTTCCCACCAATGACCTGGAGATTCTCAAGAATAATGCCAAGCGATTGATTGCGCCATTTTTAAGGAACAGGAGGAAAGTCAGGTTGATCGGAATAAGAGTATCGAATCTAAGTTAGATGAAATGTCATGTCTTCCTGAGATCTGAGTTTCACATCTACAATTAAATAATTCAATACAATTTTTTTAAATGGATTAAAATGGTTTGAATTCATTGCGGAATATGGCGCAACTAACTGATACAACGGTATTCCATCTAAAATAAAATTTTCAACAAAAGTTATTTATATACCCACGCCATAATCTCTATCACTTAAGCAAAATATGAGGGTTGATTATGACGAAGGGGTTGGAGTTCAAGTTTCCATGGGTTGTGCTCAAGATTGCATTTCTCATGGCAATATTCTTGACCATCGCATCCGGCAGTCAGACGCCGTGCGGGAAGGGGGATCCGAGTTGTGACCAAGGGTGGAATTTGCTGGCAGAAGACTTAAGTGCATCTGTGCCAGCGTTGAGCGGCGCCGAGAATCTCATCGCCGACATGAATTCACCCAACATAGCCGACATAGCTTTCGATTTCCAGGATCGATCAGCTTCGGCAGAGGTGCAAAATATCGTAACCGGCAATGACACTGCCGAGATCATCAGGCTGAAGGCGACAGATATCGATAGTGCTCTATTGAACTACGTGATCATCAGTCCGCCCAGCCATGGAAATCTGAGCGGAACAGCGCCGAATATGATCTACACGCCCGATAAGGGTTACACTGGCAACGACTCGGTCGTCATCGGCGTCAGCGACGGTATTGGCGGCGAACAGACTATCTCCATTGCCATCGACATACTTGAGCTTTATCATCCGCCTTCCGTGAGAATTCGCAGCCCTCAAAACGGGGATATCTTTAGGGCCTATCCGGATACTCCTTCTTCAGCCGAGGTAGCCGTTCATGTCACTGCTTCTGGAAGTGCGAAGACAGTTACCTTGGAAGACATATATGACACCACAAGTGATGTGTATACACAATCCTGTCCTCCGGCTAACGGACTCGATTGTCCGGATTGTCCGGTTACATTCCCGCTGGATCTCGATGTGGGCATTCACACCTTGATCGCCAAAGCCAACGAAAGCCCGGGCGGCAAAACCTGTAGATCTCTTCCTGTTGTGATAACAGTTAACCCGCCCGAGCCTTATGTGGAGATCACGAGTCCTTATGATGGACAGATATTCACATCTCCCGCAGACATAACCATCGAAGCAAATGTCATCGGTAGCCTGGGGACTCACGTCGAGTTCTTTGCGAATTCCAAGAGCATTAGATTTAAGAATGAATCGCCTTATTCCATTGACTGGAGCGGTGTCAAGCCTGGGGTATACCACCTGGTGGCGAAGGCCACAGATGGGGCCAATACAGCCATATCCAAGTCTGTCCTGATCGTGGTCGTACCAGTTAAGGCCTTGACAAAATCTGACTTGGTCATAACCAAGAGTTCCTCGTCTGATCCAGCGCCTGCCGGTGGGCTATTTAATTATCTGCTGACTGTGACTAATAGAGGGCCTGACGGCGCCACCGATGTGACGGTCCAGGACTTCCTGCCGCCAGGGCTGACATGTGTAGACCAAAGGGCAAGCCAGGGTGAATACGTTTCAGGAGTCTGGAGCGTGGGCGGTTTAGACAAATATCGCAGCGCAAAGCTGGTTATCACTGTGCAAACGCCCTCGGAAGTGCCGCCCGGACAGGTCTCTAATACGGCTTATGTGTACGGAGCAGAGCTTGATCCTGACAACTCCAATAACTACGCCACAACGTACACTAGGCTGAGAGCCGGTAACGTATCTCCGGAATGAAACGCTCGATCTTGCGGGAGGCTGTGCCTCCTGCAGCATAATTTTTTCTTTGTGAATTGTGGCACGGTTTTTTGGGCATGAGATCCCGGGAATCCTGTTAAGCGATATAGGAGACGCTGGATCTATCGAAGCCCATCACCAGCTCGAGCCCTGTATCATCGGGTTTCCAGGCTATATCTGGGTAGGCCAGATGCTTGATGAAGCCCTCGGCATTGGCAGCAATTCGCGTGGCCAGATGCTCCTCTCCCAGGGCCTCTCTGGTGATCTGATGAACCTTGGATTTAACCCTGCTCTCGTCCAGGTAGCCCAGGGAGTGAATATACTCATGCAGCAGGATGTGAAAGACATAGGGCTTGTAGAGCTCAGGCCGCGTCTCCCTGATCCTTTGCAGCGGAATCTTGTTCAGGACGATGACATTGGAGCCCACGGTGAAGAAGCCTCCGAAAAACCCTTGCGGGTGATTTCCCAGGTCGGCCATGCCCAGCATCAGCCCTCCCCTGCTCTTGCCAATGCTGTTCAATACCAACGATTTGACCACTTCAAAGATATCAGCCAACGACCTGGCCTCTTCCAGCCGGGTCTTATAATCGATCCTCATTATGGATAGTGGTTTATGTCTTTGTATTTAATACTAACCTAAAGTTACTGATGGATGCAAAGCCCTGGATTTGCATCCATCCAAAGAAGGAATACGACACGACAACCATTGATCAGGATACCATATACACTCCTACTACTATCAAGAAGAGCGCCGATATTTTCAATGCCAGTGTCCTGGAATCCAGCTCCTCCTTCAGGATTCCGGGCATAAATATGCCCAGAAGAATGACATAGATGAGGGTTATGAAGGGCTGAAGAGCGGCCACGCTGGAGACCAGGGCCACGGACCCGAGGGCATAGCCAAATACAAAGGAGGCTCTTCCCAGGAAATCGAACAGCTCATCGGCCAAGAGAGCAGAAAACAAGAACGTCCCGCTTCGATAATAGCGGAAGGCTTCTCTTCTGATCTCTTCTAAGGCCAGCAGCGGCAAGACCACGAGAAGGCTTCCGAGGGAAGACCACATGATCAGGTGCCATTCATCCATGAAGGCTAAGAGATACTTGGAAGCTACGGCATAAGCAGCAGTGAAGATCCAGAAGGAGACCATGTACTTCAGCGCTGGGGAAAAGATCACCCGCCCTCCTGGCGGAGCAGGCCGGTAGGAGATCAATAGAGAGCTCAACACCAGGAGAAAGCCCCCGGCATAGTCCTTAGGGGTCAGAATCTCGCCCAAAAATAGAAACGATCCCAAGAAGACGAATACGGGAAAGACATAAGCCAAGGCCGCAACCCGGGAGGTCTCCTCGATCTGGAGGGCGCGTAGATATGAGGGCCAGAGGGCCACCTGGAGGCCGCCGGTTCCCATGGCATAGAGGGAATGGGGATATGTGAATCCCGGTCCCGCGAAGAGGATGATTCCAAGGGCAAAGATCTGCTGCAAAATTATGAGGGCTACGAGATAGGCCTTGGGATTTCTGACGTATTTTCCCAAGAGGAACTTGTCTAAGACTCCGGTAACGGCGAGGGATGAGGCACCGACCAGGGAGAAGAAGAGCCAATCCACGGATAGCAGTCATTCCAGAGGGAAATTATATCTTTCGCACCTTGCCTTCGATTGATTTCACCAGGGCGTATAAAGCCTCATTAACCGGCAAACTGAATCCATGCTTCTTTGCCAGGCGTATTACGTAACCGTTTATCGAATCGATCTCGGTCCTTCTTCCCCTGAGCAGATCTTGGAGCATGCTCGATGTATTCAATGAGGTCTTAGAGGCCACCGAGCGGACGAGTTCTAAAGCGCTGTCTTCATGCAGCGGGACACCCTCCCGCCTGGCCACATCTATGCATTCTTTGACGACGCTCTCGACGGTGCTTTGCAGAGGCGCTGAAAGGATGAAGCCGTTCTTTTCGCCGGTCAAGGCGGTTATCGGATTTATCACGGCATTGACTAAGAGCTTGTTCCATTGATGTTTCTTGAAATCAGGAGCGAATTCCATCTCGAAGCCCTTCTCCTCGAATCTCTCTATGAAAAATCCCCTCATGCTCTCGCTGATTCCCTGCTCAAGGATGGTCTCAGCCTTTCCTTTCAGCTCAATTGAGCCATCCTCGGAGAATTTCACTCCCGATGAGGTTATTCCCTCAAAGATCCGATCGGAAGAGAGACCCAGCGAACTGAATACCTCTCGGTTGCCCATGCCGTTCATCAAGAGGAGAAAGCCGGCGTTCCTCAGCGTCACATCCAGCAGGGACGACCTCTTCAGCTCATCACAGACTCCTGGCAGAGAGTACGTCTTGACGCATACTATTACTACCTCTGGGACGAAGCCGGACTCCTTGAGCTCATCGAGGCTGGAGAAGCAGTTTTGGAACCGGAAAGAATTTGAGCCCTCAAAAAAATTTATGCATAGGCCGTCTTTCTTTATCTTTTCCATATGGCCCTTCCTCCCCAGCAGGGCCACATTTTCGATCGTCTCGCCTTTTGGATCCTCGGCCTGCGAGAGCAGGTATCCTAGCATTGATCCAATCGCCCCTGCCCCGTAGATCAGCACCTCTACCATGCCATCCTCGCTTGCTATGGGTGAAATGACACTGTCGGCCGATATAATCTTGCTCCTCAGGTTTGTTCCTGGCGACATGCTGATTATCTTGAAGGGCAGATCACTCCAGGGTTTGGAATTCAGAGGCCACCATAAATGAAAGACAAGAAGCTCTTGGAAGACTTTCGGAAGATGTATCCGAAGAAGTTCGACTCGCAGGAAGAGATCTTCGGCCACATTCACGCCGGAGATCGGATCTTCATCGGCACGGGCTGCGGCGAGCCCCAGTATCTGGTCCAGGCACTGGTAAACTATGTCAAGAGCAATCCCAAGGCCTTCTTCGACGCCGAGCTGATTCATGTCTGGACCCTGGGCGTAGCACCTTACACGGATGAGCGGCTCCAGGAGAACTTCAGGCTCGATTCCTTCTTCGTGGGAGACAGCACCAGGAACTCCGTCAACCGCGGCGCAGCCGACTACACGCCCATCTTTCTTTCCGCCGTTCCCGAGCTCTTCCGAAGAGAGCTGGTCCCGGTGGACGTGGCCCTGATCCAGACCTCTCTGCCGGACAAGCACGGCTACCTGAGCCTGGGAATAAGCGTGGACATCGTCAAGGCCGCCGTGGAGAAGGCGAAGCTGGTGGTGGCTCAGGTGAACGAGAATATGCCCCGCACGCACGGTGATGGATTCATAAATATAAAAGAGATCGACTTCCTGCTACCCCACGATGAGCCTCTGCTCGAGTACTCCGTCAAAGCCCCATCCGATATCGTGCAGCGGATCGGAAGATACGTGGCCCGCATCATTGAGGACGGCTCCACCATCCAGGTTGGCTACGGGCTGATCCCCGATGCCGTCGTTCCCAACCTCAGGGACAAAAAGAATCTGGGAGTGCATACCGAGCTCCTGAGCGACGGCATCGTCAACCTCATGAAGACCGGAGTGGTCAACAATACCAAGAAAGAGCACAATCCAGGCAAGACCATTGCCTCCTTTTGCATGGGCAGTCGGGATACCTACGATTTCCTGGATGAGAATCCTGCCGTGGAGTTCAAGAGGATCGACTACACCAACCATCCCCTGATCATAGCCAGAAACCATCTCATGACCGCCATCAACAGCGCCATGGAGGTCGATCTCACTGGCCAGGCTACGGCCGAGTCTCTGGGCGGGACGTTCTACAGCGGCATCGGCGGCCAAGCCGATTTCATGCGCGGGGCGGTGCTCGCGCCCGGAGGAAAGACCATCCTGGCCCTGCCATCCACAGCTCTGAACGAGAGCGTCTCCCGAATAGTCCCAGTTCTCCAGGAAGGGGCCGGAGTAACCCTTACCAGGGGGGATGTGCATTACGTGGTGACTGAGTACGGCATCGCCTACCTGCACGGAAAAAACATCCGGGAGAGGGCCATGGATCTCATCGCCATCGCCCACCCTCGCTTCCGGCCCTGGCTGATTGAGGCGGCCAGAAAGAGGACCCTCATCTACAAGGATCAGGTCTTCATACCCGGGGAGAAGGGCATGTACCCTGAGGAGCTGGAGACCTACAGGACCACACGCCGGGGGGTAGACATTCTCCTGCGGCCGGTGAAGATCACGGACGAGCCCATGCTCAAGGATTTCTTCTATGCCCTTTCTGGGGACAGCATGTACCTGCGCTTCTTCTCCACCAGGAAGGACATGCCCCACCAGAGGCTGCAGGACTTCGTGGCTGTGGACTACACCAGGAAGATGGAGATCCTGGCCACAATAGCAAAGAAGGAGAAGGAGACCATCGTCGGCCTCGGGCAGTATGAGTTGAACCTGGACATGCACACGGCAGAGGTGGCCCTGGTGGTGAGGGATAAATGCCAGGGGAAGGGGGTGGGCACAGAGCTGCTCTCTTATCTGGCCTACCTGGCCAGGAGGCAGGGATTGCTCGGGTTTACGGCCGAGGTGCTAGTGGAGAATAAGCCCATGATGAGTCTCTTCGAAAAGATGGGGTTCGATACAGAGAAGAGACGCGCGGAGGGAGCCTACGAGATGCGCATAAGGTTTGGCAATCTTCGAGAGCGGGAATAGCTTATGAGGAGACTCATCGTAATAAGAATAGTACACACGCCCTCGGACATGGGCTCTGCCAGCGCTGGCCTGGAAAGGTCGGGGATCTCAGCTCTGGGGAGGAGGCGCTGGGAGGAGAACCAGAAGAGGATAGAGCGGTTCTGGCAGGAGGTGGAGAAGGAGGTGGACGGCCTGGGCCTGGACAATGCAAGACTACGCATCTACCAGGACGGTCTGCCCTGTGCCGGCCCGCTGGGGGAGAGGATCGTGAGAGAGACGGCCGCCAAAGGGAGCAAGAACTACCAGATAGTGCAAAAGCTCATGGACAAGGGCGCCAGGATCGAGGCTACGGAGAGCGCTGATCTTCTCCGGCTTGAGTTCGGCTACATCAAAGCCATCCTGGAGGCTAGAAGCGACGAGGAGAGAAGAGAGGGGGAGGCCAGGTACAGTCTGGTCAAAGATCATCTGCTGGAGGAGCGAGATTCTTTCATTGCCCGGTCCATCGACGCAACGCTCAAGGAAGGCGAGACGGGGCTGCTCTTCATCGGGGCGTCTCACAATGTGCTTCCCAAGATTGCCAAGGACATTGAGGTGAAGTGTCTGGACTAAAGGAGCCTTGGGAGGATTTTGATGAGGCTCCGATCTATTCAGACAGGGATAGTTATCTTATGATCATAGCAATATTATCGACAGCTGCATCTGAGAGAGGAGGCGCATAGCGCAAAATCATGGGAAGGTTCTGGTACTGGGATCTGTTGCGGTCATATATTCCTGAGGAGGTCGCAAAACTGTGAATCTCGGCAATGCTCTGGAAAGAATGATGTCGCAGGGCCCTGATAATCGTGCCAGAGGCAGAGTACCTGCAGGAAAAAGAGGCCTGGAATATGGTAGTGCGACGCTCTCAGGAAGCAGTTGAGCTGGCGCTAAAATGCGCTCTCCAAGGCACGTGAAGTGCTGACCGAGTGCCAAAAGCTATCAAGGGAGTTTCTTAAAATGCCGGAGAGCAAGAAAATGACCGCCCACGTCGTCTACTCCATCGCCGTCCCCTCCCCCATCACCACCGCCTTAGCCCGCTGCCCCCGCTCCAGGAAATCCCCTGCCGCTCGCTTGTGATCGTGGAGGGCCGCGCGCCCGTGGCCCGGGCATGGCGCTGCATCGGCTGCACAGCTCGCCCTCTGCGGCCATCGCCTTCTACGATCCGCACCTGGGAGCGGTGGTGGTGGCCAGTCACAACCCGAAGTGGCAGGTCGGGCAGGTGGTTGATGTGACCCTGTTCGAAGGCAAATAGGGCATCATAATAATGGTCAATGGGGCATTTTCATAGATCCTGAGCAAAAAGATATTTATCGTTCGTAGCCAATATCGAAACTATGGACATTGAGGCTGAGGTCATGGAGATGAAGCAAATGCTCATTGACATCTCCAGAAAGATTGATGAAGTGCTTGATGAGAGCATGACTGCAGCACTCATGAAACTGTCTGAGGAATCAATCTCCGAGCTATATGAGGGTGAACCGGATCTCTATAGCGTTGCAGATCTAAAGGTCAGATATAAATGAAGGGAAAGATAATCCTGATACCATTCCCCTACACGGATCTGACCGCTGCAAAGCTACGACCTGGGCTGGTCATTTTTGAGGGTAGGCGAGATTTGATTTTGGCCTTTATAACATCGAAAATGCTCAATGTCCAGCCTGAATTGGACATTGTTATCAGTGCGGAAGACCTAGAATTTTATAAAACCGGCTTGAAGGTTTCATCTGTCCTAAAGCTGACTAAAATCTCAACTGTTCGCAAAGACCTGGCAGAAGGCGTGCTTGGAGAGATCGATGGCGATCTGAGAGACGAAGTCAATCAAAAGCTGAAAAGGATCTTCGAGATATGATGAGACAAAGCCGTTGACCGGTAACTATTGCATGAGCAAGAGGCCTGCAAATGACCGCCCACGTCATCTACTCCATCGCCGTCTCCTTGCCCATCACACCCGCCATAGCCCGCTCCCCCCGCTCCCCGCCATCCCCCGCGGCTCGCTCGTGATCGTGGAGGTCCGCGCGCCCGTGGCCCGGGCATGGCGCTTCATCTCCTGCACGGCTCGCCCGCCGCGGCCATCGCCTTCTACGATCCGAAGCTGGGAGCGGTGGTGGTGGCCAGCCACAGCCCCCAGTGGCAGTTGGGGCAGGTGGTGGCTGTGACCCTTGCCCGCTTCTGAATATAGGAATAGATAGTAGTAGCAATTATCCAGCAAGACTTGTCCATGCCTTGATGTTAGCGCAAGATATTTCCACTCTCTAAACTCTCTGAGATCAACATCGAATCTGTAGATCGAAATGATATGGCTGAGGGTAATAAGGGAGGGGGGCGGAAGAGTGCTGATCGAGGACATCAAGAAGCATATCCTGCTGGGTAATTATATAATAACATTCCATGCCCACAGGAGAATGGATGTTTTCGCCGACTCAATTTTGACCCCCCTATATAAGGAAAAGCCGATTCGTTTTTGACCCCCCCTAAGAAGGAAAGCCTCCTCTCTCCAAGTATTCTGAGAGGTGGGCACTAAGGTGAAAACGATGGCAGATATACGTAGAATCGTCGATTTGTACGAACTCTATGATTCCTACA
>Ga0315280_10002275_pt1 | contig 31339 bp, 28 predicted proteins | sample YL17G06_40_MG_FD_203697 | JGI IMG/M metagenome (GOLD analysis project Ga0315280, IMG submission 203697) | Sediment microbial communities from Yellowstone Lake, YNP, Wyoming, USA - YL17G06_40 | ecosystem: Environmental > Aquatic > Freshwater > Lake > Sediment | place: USA: Wyoming | collected... | reverse complement strand
ACTCGACCGCGGCTTCGCCGGCGAACAGGAAGCCTACCGGGGAATCAGCCCCAAAGAAGTCGCCGCAGCAATAATAGAAGGAATAAAGGCGGATAAGGAAGAGATAATCATAGGCGAAGCCCAAGGACTTTACAGAGCAGCACAGCGAAACCCAAAGGCCATATTCAACCAACTAAACGGCTAGAAAGCCAGAGGTGAAGGGGGCTAAGAAAAAGAGGGGTGGGTGTGTGTCCCTGCCACAGCCTGTCACAGGATAATCTCAGCTGCTTTCGCAGCCGTCTCCAAGTCATCAAGCTTAATCTTCCCTCTTCCATCCCTTTCAGCTCAAGAAGTACTCGTTAAGATTTACATTGGACAAAATATTAGAAATGAAGGGATTCTGCAGTCCGAAATAGGTGAGAAGAAACAGACAGAAACATTGCTCTCAGAAGGTTTAGTTAGAGAAAACCACTGGTATTTGCCTCAATTTTTGACCACCGATAAAGGTTCTCAGCTCGGAAAAAAGCTAGTTCTAGAAAGAATTGAGGAAAGAGAAGGACAATTCCAAGATAGGATTCGAGGTATCCCGAAAGGACTCTGGCTTTCTTCATCAAGAGATACCTCTATTCTCGTTAATCTCGTCAACTCCATACAAGTCCCTGACACAAATCCCCAAGTTCTCCGCCCCTTGTCGAAACGTAGTCGTGAGTCTTGACGCATAATCCAAGAGCATCTAAAGCCGTCCATATGTAAATCCTTTCGCAATGAAAGTTCTCGCCCAATAAATTAAAATCAATCCTGGGATAAGTGTAAATACACTCGCCGCGGCAGCTAGACCGTTAGCACCTGCACCATGCGCGAAAACTAGCATCTGCGCACTGAGAGGTTTTGCGTCGATAGATGTTATGATGCTTGCGATGAACGCCTCTGACCAGCTGAAAAGCCAGATGAAGAAGCCTGTGACGGTGATTCCAGGCCGACATAACGGCAGAAAAATCTTCCAGAAGAATTTACTTAAACTGTATCCATCTGTGAAAGCTGTTTCATCGATTTCTCTCGGAATAGAAGACATAAAACTTGTCAATAACCAGACAGCTATCGGCACATTAAAGATGCTATAGGCTAGGACAACTGCATAAACTGTATCGAAAATCCCTAATGCCCGGAACATAATCAAATAAGGAAGAATAAAACATGCAGGGGGTGTCATGCGGTTAAGCAGAAACCAGAAGAAGATATGTTTGTCTGCTATGAATCTGTATCTTGAGAAGGTATAAGCCGCTGGAAACCCAACAAGGATCGAAAAGACCACGCATAAGCAACATATTATTATTTGATTGATAATGCCTTTTCCAAGATCTCCTGTAACTAACGCTATCCAGGTTCCCCCAAAAAACCTACTCGAGAAGGAGATTGAAATCAGATAATAGATAGGGGACACAAAGATTATCGACACTGCGATTAAGAAGATAAGTCTTAAAAGCATTTTCGGGGTTATCCTAATTTTTGCCAGCTCCCCTAGCGCGCCTATGTGAATACTGTTCAAAATCCGTGTAAACGTCCCCTTCAGGGAGGCTTCCAGTAAAGCGATTACAGTGGCGACCTGAACTCCAGCATCAATAAGGTATAGATACCTATGGCACCGATAGCAGTAGTATCGCTTGTATTGCGCTATCCAAGAGAGGTCGAAGAAGCATCTTGGACATATAGGGGGATAGGTATTACAGACGTAACAGTAGTAGCGTCGATAGACAGGAATCCATATTTGGGCGCTCCCACAGGTCTTACAGGTTACGGCTGGGCTCTGATAGCTCACCCTTATTCCTCGATCAGTTATCTTATTTTCTTATAGATGCTAGATGCATCTGATCGTGTTGCTCTTATCATTTTCTTCTTACCATACGTTATAACGCGCACTAAGTGTAACGAGAATTAGACTAGTGCCGGAATGCACATTCAAAAATCTCGCGAAAAATGAGATAGCCTAGCTCAACGCATGTGTTGAGTGGTAGCATTCATGAGTCTGCTGAATGAGTATACGTCCCGAGTCGCATCTTGCCTAGAGAGACTTGCAGGAAGTTCATTCGACATTCACACCTCTTCTACACTGAATCTGATATGCACTGCTACCTATACTACCATAGGAAGATACGCTAGAGACAGCCAAGGCCTTCTCTTTCCCTCACTGAAGGGAGTGAGAGGCCACTTCGACATAGCGATCATAAACAGGCTTCACTCCAAAAGATACGACATGAAACATCAGAGAGCTCTGATAGCTGTAGAGCTCGGGCTTGATGAAGACATCACATACTTTAAGAATGATCTGATGAAGCTCACTGACGCTAGAAATGATGTGAAGCAAGGATTCAGCGCACACTTCGCTAGAAAGAAAACGATACCGGTTGATGAATATCAGGCAATGAAGGATCTCCTAGAAGCCAACCCACAGATCGGATCACTAATCATAGACCGCTCAAAAAGAAAAGCGAATGTCTACAATAGACTCGTGAAAGAAACAAGATAGCTTGAGCGTATCGCGTTCCGAATCGATCTGTTACTTCCAGCCCCAGTAGTCTCTCAAAGAGCCTTGGCGTCTTCATCCTTGAGAAAGCTCAGTGTTAAGAAGGTTTAAGTAGCTTCACCTCTAAGACTTGAAAATTCGACAGAGCCGACCTAGAGCAAAAGGCAGTAATGCACTATCAATCCTAGAATGATAACAGGTGGTCGAAGGCTGCAGTGTCCTAAAGCTTTTCTTTTGGATAGAAAACGTTAACTATTTAAATACTAATTAACAGAAAACATACAACTAACATATTCACGGTAAGCGCCTATGCAATCCCTGAAGTTGACGGCAAGCGAACTTGACTGTCTACGCTTCATCGCGAACCATGGGAGAGTCCAACTCTCAGAGATAAGCGAAGAACTTAAGGTATTGCCGCCACAAGTGTCACGAATAACTGCAAGATTGGATGAAAAGGATTTTATCAGAACCGAAAAGGTCGGTCTATCCAAAATAGTCTCTCTTTCGAAGACCAAGCACGCTGCTCTCTTCAGAAAATTGACTATTGAGTTAGCACATATGCGGCTTGACAAACTGCTTTCCGGTCCAAGCTTAGAAGTACTCTCAGCGATCTGTTTCCTACAGCTGAAGAGCAGAAAAATGATCGCTGTAAACGCCCTTGTGTCCGAACCATCCGTAGCTAAAGCCTTAGGAAAGATGAAGCAGGTAGGCATAGTTCAGAAGATAGGCTTGACCTACACCGTGTCCCCAAGATTCCAGATGCTAAGAGAGTTTGTCATCGAATTCAGGCACTACTTGAACCAGAGGATTGCGCTGAAGTTTGCGAGCGATGCAGTTGTGCTCTGGGAATGCAACGCTGAGTTCATAATTGAGAGCGCAAGGTCGCAGGAGGGAGATGGGTTTCAGTTGACCCACGTCTCGATGTTTGGAAGTTTTGGCATTCCGCTCATGGTTCCAAAGTCATATTTCTTCTATTCCCCTTCTGTCAAGAGATTAACATTTGAAGACATCATAATCCACTCGCTCCTAGTGGACGACCGCGACATACTGCCCATACTGCTTGTCTGGAAGAGAAACGAGCGAACGATAGACAGGAAGTATTTGGAGAAGCAAGCAGAAAGATATCACGTGAAAGACAATGTAAAAGAAGTCATTACATATTTTGCGAACGAAGGCCGCGAGAGGGCGCCCGGCTTTCCGCCATGGAACGAGTTCTTGCTTAGGGCAAAGGAGTATGGATTTCTATGAGTCAACCGCGAATGTTCACAGAAGCAAACCTAATTGCTGCGCTGGGCGAGATAGGCTCAAAACTGAGACGGAGAATATCGGCATACCTCATCGGCGGGTGCGCAATGATGTTCATTGGTAGAAAGGTGGCTACAAAGGACATCGATGTTGTATTCAAATCCGAACACGACGCGAAGGATTTCATGACAGCGGCGAAGAGAGCAGGGTTTGGCTACGTACTAAGGCCAACTGGTAAATATGATACCTTAGGTACTTCTGCCATCATGGAAGACAGCAGAGGCATGAGATTTGACATTTTTGACAGGCGAGTCTGCAGATCACTTGAGCTCAGCGAAGACATGAAATCACGTGCACAACTTTACGGGGGCTTCGGCAATCTTGAGGTCTATCTAATGTCGCCTGAAGACATCTTTCTGTTTAAGGGAATTACAGAACGAGAAACAGATCTCGACGATATGAGGATGTTGGCTGAGGATGGTCTTGACTGGCAGACTATCGAAAGCGAGTGTCTTTCTCAGAAGAGAAGTGGGCGGTGGACATATATGCTTGGGACGAAATTGCTGGAGCTGCGAGCTGAATTTGGAATCAGTTCGCCGATAACCAAGAATCTCTTAGAACGCGCAGATATTGATTTGCTTACGCATGTGTTTGGCAAAATCATCCAAGAAGGAAAAAACACGTTCAAGGAGATATCGCAAGCAATCAAATACAAGTATCTATACTCCGACTCGTGGACGCGGAAACAGCTACATGTTCTGTTAAAGAGCGGAGTGATCGGAGTCAGGAGCGAGGGACGACGGCACATCTACTACATGAGAAGATAGACTAGATTTTGGTTCATGTAGCAAGCCTATCTTGGTGAAGCTCAGATACTTTACGGTAGTCCGTTAGAGGTTCTCGATCACTTCTCCACTCTCAAGCCTGATGATATGTTTCACCTGCTCATCCAATCCGCCTGTATGGCTGACCAGGAATATCTGCTTGAAACTTTGAGAAAGCTGAAACTGCTAGGAGAAGGCTGACGACTAATGCCTATCATCTGCCCAAGATGCAAAAGCATGAATGTCAAACAGGTCGCGAGACGGATGAAGACCAAGTACGGGAGAGTAAGGAGAAAGTTCCGATGCGAAAGCTGCGGTTATGCTTGGGCGGAAGAAAGATCTCATGCTTATTAGATGAGCGTAGAATTAGAAAACGTCTGAGAGCGGGAAAAGCTCGGCGTTTATATTTCATTTAATCATTTATTAAAGATGGTAGAAGATGAAGAGGATCGAAGTAACTGAGATTTTAAGACTGGTAGTAAGCATATTGATCTGCCAGTTTGCAGGCTTCATTGGTTCAGTTTTCACTACCCCTTCAATCCCGATGTGGTACGCAACTTTGAATAAGCCTTTTTTCACTCCGCCCAGCTGGCTGTTCGCCCCGGTTTGGATAACCTTGTATACGCTTATGGGAATCTCAGCGTTTCTCGTTTGGCGCAAGGGACTGAGTGATCAACATGTAAGAACAGCTTTAATCACATTCGCAGTCCAATTGATTCTCAACGTCTTGTGGTCAGCCGCATTCTTCGGACTTAGATCTCTGCTTGCCGGGCTCATCGTAATCGCAATTCTCTGGGTTGCGATATTTTTGACCATACTAAATTTCTATAAGATATCAACGACCGCCGGGCTACTACTAATACCTTACATCCTATGGGTAAGCATCGCCACCGCCTTGAATTTCTCAGTATTGATTTTGAATCCCTAATCGAAGTTAAGTGGTGATAAAAGTAGAGAACAGCTAACGCTATCTAATCCCATAAACACAGCAGCAAAACATATTTTGATTTTGCGTAGACTAAACCAAAGCTACAAACAAAAGATTCCGAATCCCCGGGGCTACCATGGAAAAGATCTTAAATCATAATATGTCAAGCTCAAGATCACAACTGATAGCTGCAGAAACTTGGCCTTCTTAAGCTGACCGCTCCTAGAGGTCTTGCTGTTGCGAGAGAAAAAACCTAATCTGGGCGTATGCTTAGGAAGGTTTTGAGATAGCGCTTCTTGGAGAACTTAAGTCAAGAAGTGCTGGACAGAATGCGCCCTCATCTCTTATTAGTAGGAAGAGCGAGACAAACAAGTTTAACTCGATGAGCATTGAAACTCCAGTTCATGTTTATGGAGGAGTTCTAGTGGATAGGAGCTTGGTCTCAATAGCTAGGGGCGGGAAGAACCCTCAGGAGAAGGAGATAGACCTGATGGTAAAGAGGGCCGTAGAGCTAGCCGGGGGGCTGGATGATATTGTGTCTTCAGGTGATCTAGTCTTGATCAAGCCGAACCTAGTTGTGCCAGCGTCGCCTAAAGAAGGGTCGGTCACGAATCCATTTGTCGCCAAGTCGATAGCAAACATTGTGAAGGAACTCAAAGCCAGACCGATCATCGCCGAATCATCGGCCGTGGCCGTCGATACGGAGAAAGCGATAATCTCCGCTGGATACGACCGACTGAGAAACGGAGGGATAGATGTGATCGATCTAAAGAAAACCAAGTCTACTAAAATAGCCCTCCCGAAAGGCAGAGCGATAAAGGAAGCCGTAACATACGAGATAGCAACGCAAGCTGATGTCATCATCAGCGTTCCCGTAATGAAAACCCACGACCAGACCGAAGTCACTCTAGGCCTCAAGAACATGAAGGGCCTATTTCACGACGCTACAAAAAGGAAGTTGCATATGGAAGGGCTGTTCGACGGCATAGCAGACGAGTGTACAGCAATCAAGCCTGATCTCGTAGTTATCGACGGCATCATCGGCCAGGAGGGGTTGGGCCCCATGTACGGTGTGCCGGTCGAGATGGATTTGATAATCGCTGGGAAAGATCCTGTGGCTACCGATGCGGTTGCCGCTCACGTGATGGGCTTCGAACCTGAAAGAGTGCGTTATCTAGGGAAGGCTGAGGAACAAGGCTTAGGAACAGCAAGCCGAGCCAACATCGAGGTTGTAGGCGAGAAGATCTCCAGTGTTAGTAGAAGATTTAAACCCGCAAGTGAGGTCACTATCGAAGCTCCTGGGTTCAGTTTGATCTCAGACGACCGAACGTGCACTGGATGCAGAAACACCGTTCTAAGCTCGCTGGTGGATCTACAGCAAGCGAACCAGCTGGAGACGCTGAGAGGAGTTACCATGATAGCCGGAAAGGTTGAGGAGGTACCAGAGACCGAGAGCCGGAAGCTTATACTCGTCGGGCTCTGCTTGGCCAAATTCAAGGATCGAGGCCGATTCGTAACAGGCTGTCCGCCGAACAACAGGGATGTTGTCGGAGAGGTCTTAGGGGTAGAGGCCAAGGCAAGATACTGGGAGTAAATGAGACGGCTGTTTAAGAGTTCAAACTTAATTTATATTCCCTCACACTTGACCTTGATTTTGGAGCTCATTAAGGGTGTCTGTTTTGGCAAAGCCAGATGTCATTGCGTTAGAAAGGCTTGGAGAACGCGTCTTACTCCTCGGCAACGAAGCTATAGCTAGAGGAGCCGTAGAGGCAGGTGTCCAAGTGGCAACATCCTATCCAGGCACGCCAGCCTCAGAGATTCTGGAAACAATAGCCATGGTCAGCTCCAAGTTGGGTATACATGCAGAGTGGTCGACGAACGAGAAGGTGGCCTTCGAGGTTGCTATTGGAGCAGCCATATCTGGAGTTAGAGCGCTTTCAGCCATGAAGCATGTGGGCGTGAATTGGGCCGCGGATCCTCTGTTCGCCGTCAATCAGACGGGCGTTACAGGAGGATTAGTACTTGTAACGGCAGACGACCCAGGCGCATATGCTTCCCAGAACGAACAGGACAATAGACATTACGCTTTGGCCAGTGAGATCCCGATGCTCGAGCCAGCTGACATCCAAGAAGCGAAGGAGATGACCGTAAACGCCTTCGATATCTCCGAGGAGCTTGAACTCCCCGTCATGGTGAGGCCGACGACGCGTATCTGCCATTCAAGAGCGGATGTCGTTTTAGGCCCAATTAGAATGGAAAGGAAGCGTGGAGCGTTCAAGAAAGAGCCTATGCGCTGGGTCATGATGGCCAGCCGATCGTGGCAGAGACATAAGTGGCTTCATGACCGATTGCCACAGATGCAAGATCTAGTTGAGAAGCTCGAGTTCAACAGGCTCGAGATTAATGGAGATGAGCTCGGCATAATCGCTTCCGGAGTCTCCTACTGGTACGTGAAGGAGGCTGCGAGGAGGCTCCATGTAGAAGACAGAATCTCCCTGTTGAAGGTTGGAACGTATCCTCTTCCTAAAGCCTCGATCTCGAAACTCTTGAACTCTGTCAAGACGGTCTTAGTTCTCGAAGAGGTTGAGCCGATAGTTGAGCAACATGTGAAGGCGATAGCGTATGAAGAGAGAAGCGATGTGGAGATCAGAGGAAAACTGACTGGGGATGTTCAACGCCAATGGGACCTAAACGTAGACTCAGCCATTGGATCGTTGGCTCGAGTAATGAAGATCAAGTATGAACGCATGGCCCCTGAGAGGGAAGTGTTGGTCAAGAGCGCGGTTGAGACAGCTCCACCACGAATCTTGGGCCTTTGCGCTGGATGCCCACATACAGCAACCTACTACGCCTTGAAGCGTGCGGTCTACAGAGTGGCGAAGGGCCAAGCTATCTATAGCGGAGATATAGGCTGCTATACATTAGGCGCCAACCAGCCCATCGATATGCAGGATACAAACTACTGTATGGGTGCAAGCATAGGAGTGGGCTGCGGATTCTCTCAAGCCGGAGTGAAGGAGCCTGTCGTAGCCACTATAGGCGACTCCACATTCATTCACGCTGGCATCCCAGCCTTAATCAATGCGGTTTACAATCAAGCCAGACTAACAGTCGTCGTCTTCGACAATAGAGCTACGGCCATGACAGGCTTTCAGCCCCACCCGGGAACTGGAGTTACAGCCCTAGGCAAGAGGACGAAGGAGATTCGAATAGTTCGTTGAGGTCGTCGACCCATATAGGCTGGATGACACGATCGCCGCCATGCGGAGAGCGCTGAGATATGACGGAGTCTCAGTCGTCATTTCTAGAAGGCAGTGTATAAGAGAAGCATTACGAGAAGCGAGGAGGATAGGGGTAGGCGTTCAGTCATACAATGTCGACGGGGAGAAATGTAATGGCTGTAAGGTCTGCATCACCATGTTCGGTTGCCCAGCTATAACTTGGAATGAAGATCAAATCTCTTAGCCTCCGAGATCATAGCTTCCGCCGCAGTGAAAGAGGGGTTCAAGGTTCGGGTTGCAGATATCTTTGGGGCGGCTCAACGTGGAGGAGCTGTCGTAAGCCATATTCGCGTTGGGAAGGATGTCCACAGCCCAGTACTGCCTCAGAGCAGTGCGCATATCCTTTTGTGCTTCGAGCCCGTAGAATGCTTAAGGGTTGCCAATTTTCTTAGACCCGACTGTACCGCGATCGTCAACACTCGACCTATAGTTCCCTCTTCCGTAAGTCTAGGTATAGCCAAGTACCCATCAATGGGCGAGATCATAGCACTACTGCAAAAGCTAGTGAAAAGCATCATTACACTGGACGCCGTCCAGCTCGCCCGCAAGGCAGGCGACACAATGATGGTGAATATAGTGATGGTGGGGGCCCTGGCAGGCGCTGGTGGGACGCCTATCCGGAGAGACAGCTTCATCCAAGCCATCAAAGAGCTTGTGCCAAAGGGCACAGAGGAAAATAACCTAGAGGCGTTCAACCTAGGATTTCAAAATGTTCGTGAGAAAATGGCCAAGTGAAAGAAGTATCGTGGCAGATGCCTACGTGGAAGGTTTTTTCTCAGCCTCTTATACGCTTGAGGTATCTGTCCTCCTCAATACCCGCTAAGACCTTAGCCGTCTTCTTTTTCTCTTCAAGGTCAGCTTGCCTCAAGATCATAATCCTCTGTGTCTGAGGTGAACCGGCTCCATGCATCGACTCTATCAACGCTGTTCCACCTGTCATGTTCTCGATAAGCCTGACCATGCGTATCCTATGCTCTGTCGTGACATCTGCCACCCCCCTAAAGTACTTCTCGACATACTTGCCGACCTCAGGGTCCTTCAGATCTTGCTCGGAAGGTAGGGTCGCTATCAAGCCTCCTGCTATGTCTTGGGAGAGCCTGCATATCTCATATATGAATCTCGTAGCGTTATGCTTGACCGTGTTTGCAAGTAGGGAATTGGCGATATATGCGCCGGAAGGCGTTCCGTATCCATCAGCGGAACAGGCGATGGAACCCGAATAAAGGGTTTCAGTCAGGTGAACCATCTCTGTAATCTTGTCTCGAATGTGGGAGGCCTCACTCACGCCATTGTATTCAGCCATCAAGGTTGTAGCCCCAACTATGGCATCACTGACCCCTGCCTTGCAGGCACCATAGTTCTGCCTGTGGTGCGACGCGAACCTTTCCACTAGAAGACTTGAGAACTCATACTCCTTGAACATGAAGACCCGCTCCAAAGGCACGAAAACATCCTCGAAGACCAAGAGGGCCTCACCCCCAACCACCCCATAGTTCGCGTTGCCGCTATCGATCCAGCCCTCCTCAAGCTTCCTCCCATCATTCGACTGCCTGCCGAATATGAAGAGGATGCCTTCAGTATCTACCGGAACAGAGAATGAGATGGCGTAGTCCTTATTCTCCTCATCCATAACAACTGTTGGCATAGCGACAACTTCATGTGAGTTCACAGCCCCGGTTTGGTGAGCTTTGGCTCCCCTCACAACAATCCCATCTGCCTTCTCGTCAACAACTCTCAGATACAAGTCCGGGTCTGCCTGCTTGATCGGTGGCAGGCTTCTATCCCCTTTAGGGTCAGTCATGGCGCCGTCAAGCATGAGATCGTTCCTTTGAACATACGTCAGAAACTCTTTGAACCTACTATGATAGTTCGTACCATGCTTCTTATCGATCTCAAACGTCACACTATACAAAGCGTTCAAGGCATCGCAGCCGACACACCGCTGGAAACATGTGCCTGTGATACGGCCTATCGCCCTCAACATCTTTGTCTTGTTGATGAGGTCTTGAGGTTTCTGATGTATATGAGTGAAACGGTTGATCTTCTCGCCTGTCAAGTGCGATGTAGCTGTGAAGAGACCTTCAAGTTCAGGGTCGTGGGCCAACTCATAGGTCATAGCCGCTGCATTGACATGAGGTCTCGTAAGAGGATGATCAGCAACGTTCTCAATCCTCTCACCGAAAGCGTACACCTTAGCCTTGAGCTTTCGTAAGCTTTCGATATACTCTTTCCCAGTCATCAAAACCATTGGCGATCACTTTCTATCGATTGCTCAGACTCACTCTAAACTACTATAGATCTGTGGCTTAACCTCTCTAACACGAAGATCCTTTATGGCACCGATCTTCCTAATCCTTTCTTCAGCAAATCTGTCCGCAGCTTCGTATGTCGGCATACTCTCCCGCTTCGATATCTCGATGATACTTCTAATACGGTCGTAGATTCGATCCACCTCTCCTCGAGAACGTTCATGGTTGTATCCACCTTTCTTCGTGGTGTCGATATCATCTATAGCCGTTCCAGCGTTAATCACGTAGTCAGGTGCATAGAGTATGCCTTTTCGGTGAAGCATGTCTCCATGCCTGTCCTCTTGGAGCTGATTGTTCGCGCCGCCAGCAACGATCCTGCATCTCAACCTAGCAATAGTATCGTCGTTTATCACTCCGCCCAAGGCGTTTGGTGAGAAGATATCGCATTCTACATTGTAGATTTCGTCCGGATCCACGTGTTGCACCTTGAACTGGTTGACCACAACTCGAACCCTTTCAGAATATATATCTGTGACGATGGGCTTCGCGCCTTCATCCTTGAGGTACTTTACAAGCGGGGTTCCAACCTTTCCAAGGCCTTGAACAGCCACAATCCTGCCTTCCAAGGATTCACCTCCAAAAACCTCCCAGCAACACGCTTTCATACCCCTTACAACCCCCCATGAAGTGGGCTGGTAACATTCTACATGCTTCTTCGTCTCAGGCAGCCCGAGAACATACTCAGTCTTCATAGCTATGTACCGAAGTTCTTGAACGTCCGTTCCCACATCAGATCCCGTGTAGAACCTTCCGTGAAAACTATCTACGAACCTGCCATACGCCCGGTAAAGCTCCTCACTCTTCTCGCTCATCGAGTTGACCATGATCACTCCTTTTCCGCCTCCGCAACTTATACCAGCCGCAGCATACTTGTAGGTCATGGCTCTGGCAAGCCGCAGAGCATCTTCAATGGCCTCGTCCTCAGACTTGAAGACCCATCTTCGTGTTCCTCCCCCTGCTGGGCCTAGAGTCGTGTCATGAATCGCGATCACAGCCTTCAGGCCAGTTGATTTCTCCCTGAAAAGTCTGACCTCTTCATAATCATGCTTCACCATGTAATTGAAAATCTCCATATCGAAACACGCCCTTATCGACTCATATCTGGTTTGAGTTCAGGAAGCCACTAATAAGGATTCAACTTACCGGGCTGTAATGTTTTGGCGGCATGTGGCTTCTTGAACTGTCTTCGTGTTGGAGGCGTTTTCATGCCTTCTCCGGTTTGGTCTACCCTGACGTTCTCGTATGCAGTTAGTTGCTTCCATAATCTCCAAAGCTGGGAGGTGGAGCGCATAAATCTCGCCTTGACTCAGAACCTTAAAGCTTGCTCGAGAGTTAGACTCTCGGAACAAGGATTCTCAGCGAACTCTGGAAGAAAAGAGGAAGATGTATGCTCCATGAGAAGTATCTTAAGTGGATTGAGAGCCCAGTCTTCAAGATACCTCGTTTCCCGCTTCTAGCAGTAGACTCCAAGGGAAATGTTCACGCAATGCCTCAAGCAAAAGATGCTGGGTTCTATCTCCCAGGTATGCCGGATGATTGGCTTACGAAGCCCTCCATAGATGAGATGAAGATTAGAGCAGCAATCGAGAAGTTGAAAGCTGTAGCTGCAACCCGCAAAGCCTATGCTACGCCTTAAGCTTAACCGTTTCAGAGAACAAACTTGGATTGAGATTCTTAAGCTATCAGGCAGCTATACTCATAAGATCCGCAAGGAGTGGTTAGAGTGTCCATACTTGGTACAGGCGGTAAAAAGCCGATTCATGAGACGCTATCCCTGATTCAACTTTCTTCTCTCTTGGTTGTTAGTGCGTCGACAGTCAGTTATATGAAGAATGTCAGCAGCTTCTCTAGGATAGTGAACATGTTACGAGTCAAAGGGTCCTAGTCAAGTCTGTTTCTAGGGTTCCTGAGGATCCTGTTCGTTTCTGGCTATCATCTGCCCAAGATACGAAAGCGGCACAACATTAGCCTTGGGGGTATTCCGTCAAGTTTATATGTACAATAATTGTGCATAGAATGTGTCGTCGCTGCTGGGGCATAAGCCGGGGAGGTCGATGAAACAGTGGGCTTCGTTAGAGTGGAGAAGCGTGGTCGCAATGATGCTTTGTACTATTATCTATGCTCATACGATCGTAAGACGAGGAATGTTCGCAGACGCTATCTGGGTCCGGTTGACAGCGCTGAGGCTCGGAGGAAGGCGGACTTCTTCAAATGGCTCAACTCATTGGATGAAGAAGAGGTCGAGAGACTCAGCAGTGAGAGTGTAGCTGTGGAAAGATCAGGACTGAATTTTCATGCTTCATTAGAAAGAGTTCTTGAACTCGGTCGATTTTCAAGGTCGTCATAGGTTTTGACTGAGCGTTTTCCTCAACTGACACGGCTCAAGATCAGCGCCGAAAGGTTCCTAAAGGTCCTCAGTGAACTGGGTATCGACTATGTAATGATTGGAGGAATACCCGTAGGATTCTATGGTGAACCAAGGTTTACACAGGATTTGGACTTCGCAGTTGACCCCAGACTCTTCGCCGGCAGGTTCACCGAATTTCTCCAAGAAATAGAGAGAGCAAACTTCTTGTTATCCTCTAGTCGCCCTACGGCGGAAGAGTTGAAGAGCACCACGTCCTTGAGATTCATAGACCTGCGAAATAGGACAATTATCGACCTAGTGCTTCACCCGAAGGGTTTCAATTGGGAACCTGATATTCTGAACAGGAGACGTAAAGAGAAGCTTCTACCCGGTAGAGGAAAGATATGGTGCGTATCCTTGGAAGACCTGATTGTGATGAAGATCGCAAACGGAGAACCTCAAGACTACAAGGATCTAGAGAGAATCATTTCTCGCCGATTCAAGAAGATCGATCGGAGTTACTTGCGTAAACGAGCCAAGAAATTCAATCTAATCGAAGAAGTTGAAGAGATCTACAAAAGGTTCAGCATTAGCTGAGACAAAGCAGCGGACTCACCTTAAAGGTCTATGAGAGCTCCAAGACGTTTGGTATACCCAACTTCTGTTGCAGAAATTGAGGCCATGTTGGAAGAAGATTGCCACAAAATCATATTAGAAAGAGAAATGTGCACGGATCGTATGGTCGCCTTGCGGTAGTCTGTTAGAGGTTCTCGACTACTTCTCCATTCTCTAGCCGGATGATATGTTTGACCTGTTCATCCAGTCCGCCTATGTGGCTGACTAGGAATATCTGTTTGAAGCTTTGAGACAGCTCCATGTTGAGGAGATTCAGTATTCCTTCCCTCCGGGCTTCATCTGAGCTTCCTAGCGGTTCATCCAAGAACATGAACTCGGGATGCGTCCCTTTGACTTCAGGGAGTAATGCTAAGGCGAAAGCCAGCCTCATCGATAGAAGGAACTGGTCCTCTGTCCCACCTGAGAAGACATCCCTCTCCTTGAACTCTCCAGCCTCTGGGTCCCAGACCTTAAGCCTATACTCCTCGTCGAGTTGAACCGCTTTGTATCTCCCAAGGGTTATGATAGGCAGGATGTGGCTCATATACGCCTCCACGTTCGGCCTCACTCTTTCTCGAAGCGATTCAGCTGTCTTCTCGATGCCGTCAAGCGCAAGCTTAACCACTTTAAGCCTCTTCTCAAGTTCCGCAACTTTAGCCGCCTGATCTTTGGCTCTCTGCTCGACGTCTTTATGCTCTTCTAGGAACCTCTTTCCTTCATTATGCCTGTCTTGCTCCGACTTCAAGGTCGCTTCCTTCGCCGAGATCTCTTGCAGAAGCTTCTCCCTCTCCTCCTTGGTCATATTCAGCAACTCGCTTGAGAAAGAGATCTCTCCAAGCTCTGGAAGCTTGATCTCGGTGATGTTCCTTTGAAGCTGCGATGCCTTCTCCTCTGTCTCCTTAAGCCTCGTCTCTGTCTCAGGTTTGGTTGCCATCCAGGTTGATAGGCCTCTGACTCTCTCCTCGAGGACACTCTTCTCCTTCCTGTCAGCTTCAAATTGACTTGCCATCGCTGCTAAAACATACCTTACTCCGGATGAGATGTTCTGAATGTAGATGCTTGAGTATCTCTCTATGTTGTTGCAGAGTTTGCTGAGTTCCTCTTCTCTGGACTTGAACTTCCTATAAGATTGCTGGATCGCTTCCTCTAGACTTGAACTCTCCTGCTTCAGCCTAGTTAGAAGTTCTTTCTCCGTCAGATACCCTCTAGCTTGGCGTTCTTGAACGGATTTCAAAACGAAGAACAGAATGATTCCAAATGCAGCTATAAACCCTGCATAGATCCCTACAATAGCAAACAACAGTGCAGAAACCAGAAGGCAGATCACTAGAGCGATCAATGGAGCCTTCGAGGGTTTGGCTTGTGCTTTGATCCTCTCCGACATCTGGCGTGTTTCATAGGCCAGGTTCTGCTGCCTCTCACGTTGGCTTCTGGTAGTTGCTTCAAGTTCCGTCAGGTCGCGGAGGCGTTCGCCGCATCTCGCCATGGCCTCCTCGATCTTCTCGAGGTCTGAGAATTCCTTGAGCTTCTCTCGTGTCTCTTCAAGATCTTTTACAGCGCTCTCAGCCTGAGCGATCTGCCTTTTCAAGTCCTCGATGAGAGGTTTCATCCCATCCAATTGAGCTGAGAGCTTCTCTCTATCCTTCAGAGCCTTATCGTATGATTCAAGCTTCGCGAAGAGCTGGTCTGTCGCAACGTATTTGCTCCTAGTTTCTTTGATGTCTATGTCCAGTTTCCCAATGCTCTTCTCGATCTCTTCAACTTCTTTGAGCTTCTTCCTGTACTCATCCAACTCCTGCTTTAGCGTCTCAAGTTTCTCACATTCCGCTGGCAGAAGCCCAACCATCGTCCTCGTCCCCTCTAGGCTCTTCTGTTCTTCTCTCAGCTTCTCGCCTACCGCGGTAAAGCTCTCCAAGTTGAGGAATGCGTTGATCACCCTCTTCCTGTCTTCCTTACTCTGCTCCACAAGCCTCTCAAGATCCTTCTGAGCGACAACGTTGCTCGCAATTATCTCATTGAAGGTTATGCCTCCGAGCAGGCTCTCAATCTCCTTGGTCACAGTCTTAACTGTGGTCGCTATCGTTCTCTTGTGGCCATCGCCAAGAATTTCCTGAAGATTCGCTTCATTCGGCCTCGACTTGTGAACCTTCCTCGTGACTTGAAATGATCTATCGCCTATCGAGAAGGTCAACTGGACGGATGTGTCGTTTGTGCCATAGGCGATTATCTCCTCATTGGAGGGCATCGCGCTCGGCCGAATCATTCTTCCGTAGAGGGCGTAAAGTATCGCGTCGAGTAGGGTTGACTTGCCGCTCTCATTCTGGCCGGCGACATAAGTTATGCCCTCGGAGAATTGGAGTGGAGAAGAGAGCTTCAGCTTCTTGAAGTTATAGGCGTAAAGAGCGAGCAGCTTTACCAAGCTCCAGCCTCCAGGAGCATAGCGATACTCTTCTGAAAAGCCTCTAGGAGCTCCGTCTTCTCTTGCTCAGAAGCTTTTGCCATGATCGACTCAAAGTATCTTTTCAACTCTTCCAGCGGCGTGGTTCTCGGAAGCGCCTCAACAGGCTCATACGCTTCTATCACCATCTCCCTCTCATCAAACTCTACCGCAAAATACTTGTCTTGAAACTGAGACAGGAGAGCGGGCCGCTTGTATGTCTCCAAGAGCTTGAGGCTCATATTGCCGAGGACCTTAACCCTGAGGATGAGCTGCGGGTCAGCGCTCTTCAAAAGCTGCTGTCCAAGAATCCTGTTTATGTCTCCATCGCTGGGGATATTGAAGTCGATCGTGCGAAGCTCCCTTGCAGGGGTCTCTATGAACTCATCAGAGATAAGGCCGGACTTGTCAAGCTCAAGCCACATGAAACCCTTCTTCTCCCCCTCCTCTAAGAACGTGACTCTCTCAGTGCTTCCGGGGTAGAGGACCACGATGTCGCCGAAGGTGTTCTTCTGGTGTCGGTGGATATGTCCTGCGGCAACAAGCTGATAGCCAGATGGAAGATGTGAGGCTCTTACGGTCGGCTCGGTTAGTGAGTAGACTCCTCTGAAGCCTTCGATCGGGTAGTGGAGCATGAAGATGTTTACGTCGCCCTCAGGTCTCTCAACCCTCATTGAAGCGAGGGGGTCCTCGTTCACACTCAGATTCGGGTTGAAGCTGACCCCGCTCACCTGAACCTTCAGCCCCGACTTCTCGAAGACACTTGACTCAGGCTGGAGGAAATCAGAGAAGAAGCGAGCGTATCCAGACTCGCCATAGAGCGAGAGCGGAGAAGCTCCTTGCTCCAAACTCCTAGCGGTGTCATGGTGGCCGCTTATCAGGAAGACTTTGATCCCTTTCTCAGCGAGGGCGCGGAAATGCCTCATCATGAAGCTTCTCGGAGGGTTCCGAGGAACAACCGAATCGTAGAGGTCGCCGCAGATCAGATAGATATCAGGCCTCTCTTTAAGCGCATACTCTACAGTCGATTCGAAACATCTAGCGAAATCTTCCTTTCTTTCGAACCTCTTCGGTCCATACATTGCAGCTGAGATGTCCAGATGGTTGTCCGCTGTGAGGAGGACCTGTACGCTCAACGCTTGCACCTAGACCTTCGAGCCCCTAAAGGGCTCACGCCTTCCAAGATCAGCGTTGATGATCGAGTCAGCGTGGATCGAGTTCCTAGCCTCCTTGAGCTTCTCAACGATCTCTATGTCTCCTCCTCCCTCGCACCACTGTCTCTGCCTCACCCGAATCATCACCGGCGTCGTCGTCAGCTCTCCCACCACAACAGCCTCACCTGGGTTTAGGCCGGGCAGATCGGCTATCAAGCTCGCACTCATCCTCTCCGAGCTCGCTGCAACGGCCTCTTGATCCTGAGGGTTGGTCAGCTTCATCACGATCTGGCTGTTACATTGGCTGAGGCTATCCGGATCTATCTTGGAGGGTCTCTGACTGATGAGTACAAGGAAGACGCCGAACTTCCTCCCCTCAGCCGCAATCTTATTGATGATCGATGAGGAGTGGCTTGAAGAGTAGTCGTGCGGAGGGATCAGCTTATGCGCCTCCTCGATAACCGCGAAGACTGGGTATCCGAACCTCCCGCTACTCACCTCGTCGAATAAATCGTTCAGTGCCCTGTAGGCGATGTAGTCGACGCTTTCGTCATTCAGCCCCGACAGATCCAGAACCGAGAGGTGCATCGGCCTCAGAACGTCCTCAATCGGTGTCGTAGAGATGCCGAAGACCTTAAGCCGACCCATTTCGCGGATATACTTCTGCGCCGATTTCGCCGAACCCACAAGCCCCTTCTCTTTCTGAGCTTCCTCAAACTCACCCATCTTCTCAAGCGTTTTAAGAAGATCTGCGGGCGAGTAGTGAGTATCCTTTAAGTGATCTAAGGCGACCCTTACTGCTTCCTTGATGTTGCCCCAAGTCTTTCTTATCCCTGCGATATCGCATATCTCTTCAAGATTGAGGTCTGAGAAAGCGATCTCGTAAGGCTTAACGTTTCCAAGCTCCTTGTCTGCGTAACGCCCTGTGCTTGAAGGGTTCCTGAAGACTGTGATATGCTCCGTCAAGCCGTGTCTGCTCTTATCCTTATTCAAGTGTAGCAGCACGTAATCGGCATGCGGGTCTATCACGACAACCGTCGCACCCTTCTTAAGCAACTCCTCAATCAAGACGCCAGCACAGTAACTCTTCCCAGCACCAGTCTGAGCTATTATCGCCACATGTCTCCTGAAGCCCTTCAACGAAAGATACACCGGCACGTCACGCCTAGTAATCAGGTTGCCGATGTAAAGCCCCTCGTCAGAGGGGTAGGAGTAGAACTTCGTCAAAAGCTCCTTCGGCGCCACGTAGATAGGATGCCCCGGAACGACAGCCCTCCTAGGGAGAAGAATCTTCGTCGCGTCCTCTTCCTCAAGTAGGAAGCCAAGTATTCTGGCTTTCCCCCAAGTCTTGACATCCTCCATCCTAGCATACTTGATCTTCTCAAGCGCTTCAAGATCAACGTCCTTACTCAGAACCTGACTTGAAGACGTGATCCTCTCAACTTGGGCAAGCACATCAACATCTCGAGGCTCACCGTCAACAACCTCATGCGACTTGACGACGATGTACTCCCACTTCGGAGGATACTCCTCGGTTCGCGAGGCAAAGTAGAACTCGTTGGAGGTTGCTTCCCCAACGATAAGCCCAGCATAACTTTCATTCTCACGGATACTTGACACGTCTATACCCCCTACTATGAATCAAAGGCGGCAGTCCCAGCCTCTTACTTAACATCGACTCATACATGTCAACCACATCCCTCCGCAATCTAACTTCCTCATCAACCTCTGTCAACCATACGTTATAGTTTCTCAGGCCCGCGTAGCCGCTGTCAAGAATCTTCCAGATCGGCTCAACATCTGCCTCGAGAGGGCTTGACCTTTCAACATCGATCAAGCGACGGTTCATTCCGAACGTCCAAGTAGGTGTATCTACTCTCATCGGTGTATCCCTCTCGTCGAGGAGGACATGGAAGGACGCGATTGAAGGAAAGTCAACCAGCCTCTGAAGCGTCTTGAGGGCTCTCTCAGGGAAAGTGGGGTCGCCTGAATTCTCTTGGAGGGAGTTCGAGAAATACGTCTTGAAGAAGTTTTCCGGGCTTCTCTCTATCTGCTTGATTGTTCTCGCCCATCGCCTGTGCAGTTGACACTCTATCCCCATCGAGCGCCCCGGACAGTCAATTTTGCCCTCTCTTCTGAAGCACTCTATCAATTGGTAGTCGGGTCTCGCCAAGAATGCTTCGTCTATCAGATCTTCCATTCGCGATGAGTGATCGCCGAATCGCTGCTTCCAATTCTCCACCGCTTCACGTCTTCTCGAAAACTGCCTTCCGAGGATATCTCTATTGAAGAATGAAGACATCGCTAGAAGCTCACCAGCAGGTACTCCGCTCATTTCCTTAAGTTCTTCCTGAAATATCTGGCTTAGAAGATAGTCTCTCAGGAAGCTTGTGTTGCTGTCCTTACTTACCCCCAGCAACAGCAGCTTCCTCTCTCTACATGCTTCAAGTAGCTTCCAGTAGCTCTCAAAATATTCAAGGGCTAAGGCTGCGCCTCCAGAGATCGGCGAGTCCTTCGGCAGATGAGCTGCCTTCCCGTAGAGGGATCCATCGAGGAGAACGACGGAGCCTTCTTCTAGGTCGAGAGCTTCGATAGCCTTCCTAGCAACCTCAAGTTCAAGTCTCTCCCTTCTCCCGTTTACGTAAGTCTTAGCCTCTTGGCTTGAGCGAGTTTGGAAGCAATTGCTCTCTAAATCACGGAACCTTTCAGGGCCGCATAGCCCCAGCGCCCTAACGATGTATAGTATTGCGCGGTTACTGTAGGTACGTATCGCCTCGCTTCCATCAACCGCCAAGACCTTAGCATTCGTCGAGAAGCCCTTCTCCTTCTTCTTCCAGTTCTTTCCTATCTGAGACGCAAACTTCTCTTTCAGCCATTCAGGCCCAATCCACTTGTTGCCGAGAAGTTCCTTTATCATCCAGTTTCGCTCAATCTGGCTTGAGAAGAGGTCGATGAAGTGAGGCATACTTCTCAACACATTACGAGTGAGAAAGAATGGTTTAATATACTTTCCAGATCTTTCAATTCTGAATTTATGGGGTGGGCGGAATAACAATATATGATCTGAACTTGATTCTGCAGATTATAATCTTCGCACTCTTCTTAGTCGGCGTCTATTATGTCAAGGGAAAGGAGAAGAGCCTCAAGAAACATCGTTTGTTCATGGGGGTAGCCATCCTCTTAAACGCTATCCTCATCTTCTCCATCATGGGAAGATCCTTATTCACATATTCCAGCCTCTTGGTCGAGAGATTCTACGAGTTCGGCCCCTTCATAACCTGGGTTCATGCAATTGTAGGGGGTCTAGCGGAGATCTTGGGTGTAACTTTCCTTTTCAAGCACCCGCGGAACACACGCTCTTGGATGAGGACGACCACGACCCTGTGGACGCTGGCACTGCTGCTCGGAATAGCCTTCTATATGTACTACTATGTCCTCTGAAATCGAAAACTAATCTTTAAAATCAGCCAAATTCAATTCTTTTGAATAGATGAGACGAAGGGGCACCGGGTGCAAGGTATGGGTCGATCTAATGAAAAACTGGTTACTAGGAGAGCTTTCCTAAGGTCCGCATCTTTAGCAGCATTGTCAACGATAGCCTTATCCAGCTTCATTAAGGGGGCTGAGGCAAATGTACCTACTGTCCTTCAGGTTGAAAACATCTCTCAAGATACGATGGGCAAGATAAGGCTTCGGATTAGCCATGCGAATCCAAGTACATGCTGCCATTACGTCGACCTAATAGAAGTAGATGTCAATGGGCAAGTCACACAATTTAGCCAGCAGCCACAGAACAGTGATCCATTCAACGTGGAATTAGCTCTAGGACAGGTTCAAGGAACCCCAAACGTCAGGGCTAGAGCCCACTGCATCATACATGGATGGAGCGCCTGGTCCAATCAAATACCGGTACCAGAGTTCCCAGCAACAACCATGGCAGTATTCATGGCACTAGCAGCATCACTATTCATGATAAAGAATGCCAAGAAAAATTAGACCAGTTTCATCGCTTTTTCTAAGATTCTGTCGCTGTTTCTAGGAAAGCTTAAGAAACGCCACCATATTTGAATCCGCTACAGTGATTGGTTGATGGAATATGCTGTAGAGGCTAAAGACCTTGTGAAGCAGTTCGGCGAGATACGCGCCTTAGATCATTTAGGTTTTCAAGTCAAAGAAAGGGAGATCTATGGTCTCATTGGGCCGAACGGGGCTGGAAAGACCACAACGATACGGATAGCTGCAACATTGATATTGCCAACTTCTGGAACGCTGAAAGTTTTTGGCCAGGATGCGGTCAAGGAAGCAGCTGAAGTTCGAAAGTTGATAACCTATTTGCCTGAGGAAGCAGGCGCCTACAAGAATTTGTCGGGCTATGAGTACTTGCGGTTCATGGGAAGGTTCAGAGCAGAAAACCATTTTGAAGTAGAAAAAATGGTTCAAGACGCAGCTGAAATTTCCGGTCTAGGCGAACGTTTGAAGGACAAAGCAAAAACCTACAGTAAAGGGATGAAGAGACGGTTGCTAGTGGCGAGAGCACTGATGACGAAGCCCAAATTGGCAATTTTAGACGAGCCGACGAGCGGTCTAGACGTTATCCATTCCTTCCATGTTAGAGGCGTAATCAAACGGTTTGTTGAGCAACATGGTGTGACAGTTTTGCTTTCAAGCCACAACATGTTGGAAGTTGAGTACCTCTGCGACCGCGTGGCTTTGATCAATAGGGGGCAAATGGTGGCTGAAGGCAGCCCTGAAGAGTTGAAGAATAAGCTTGATGTGGCAAACCTAGAAGAGGGCTTCGCAAAGGTGGTTGGCTTTGCTTAAAGGAATAAGAAACGTAGTCTCAAAAGAACTGAAGGAACTGCTCCGCGACCCGAAGATACTGATCGGCATGATTATTCTTCCCCTCATAATGTTTCCCCTATTAGGAATAGTGATAAGAACTTCCATAGAATCTACAGAACAAAGTCTCCAAACAATAACTGTAGGAATTGCAGACTTTGATCAAGGAGAATGGTCAAAGAACCTCACGCGATATCTCTCCAGCATTCCCAATGTGGTTATCATAAACATAACCGCAACAAACTTAAATGAAGCAGTCGCTCAACTGCAGACAAATCCAAAAGCCACCGACTTAATAGTAATACCGGAAGGTTTCAGCGCCAATATCTCCAGCCACAAACAGGCAACAATAGAAACCTACAGCGTCTATTCGGGGAAAGGACTAACCGAAGGCGCAACATCTTCTATCATCAGCCAGCTTCTAGCGCAATACAACAGATATCTTGCTCCTAACCTCTTCAAGACCGAAGCAGGATCTATAGTGAAAGGACAACCTAGAAAGATTGACCCGAGAGCGATGTTACAAGTAATGTCCTCTCAGGTCTTGGTCCTGCCAGTCACAGTTAGTATATTGCTAATGTTCGCCATGCAGATCGCAGCCACTTCAGTCGCATCTGAGAAAGAAGAGAAGACTTTAGAGACATTGCTAAGCCTGCCCATAGACAGATTCACGATTCTGCTGGGGAAAATGACCGGCTCAATCATCGTCGCAGCCGTTAGCGCAGTAGCCTACATGGTCGGCTTCAACTATTATATGACATCGATTACCACAGGCTTCGGGAGTCAAGTGTCAGTTGACCTTCAAGCACTAGGCCTCGCACCTTCACTCTTATCATATATCCTTTTGGGCGCCTCGCTCTTCGTGGCCATCCTGTCAGCTTTAGCCTTGGCAGTAATCCTATCAGCTTTCACTGAAGACGTGAGAAGCGCGCAGTCGTATATCAGCTACTTATATATCCTAATCATGTTCCCGATGTTACTAGCGATGTTTAGCGACATCAACACATTGCCCTTGCCGCTGAAGATAGTCGCCTACGCCATTCCGTACACCTACCCGATGCTAGCGGCGAAGGCTGCTTTCACTGGAGAATATTTGCCAGCAACATTCGGCATCCTTTACGTGGCCCTCTTCACAATCATACTCCTATACGTTGCAGCAAGACTATTCGCCACAGAAAAAATCTTGACGGCAAAACTGAGAATCCGCGGCCTTGGCCTCAGGAGAAAAGAACCAGCAGAAGCCTAAGCTTAAGGGCTGACAGGTCTTGAAGAAGCCGAAGTCATGAGCAGTCGCATCGCCTCTTAAGGGTTGGTGAGGGTGCTGAAAGCGACGTGAAGAAATATGGACGATTGGAAATCTTTGTTGAAAGCGGATCCAACAGATTGGTTGTTGGAAACGGATAACCCTTCAGTCCGATATTTTACATTGACAAATATCTTAGAAAGGCCTGAGAACGATCCGGAGGTGAAGAAAGCAAAGGAGGAAATCATGGAAGCTGGAGTTGTGCCCAAGATTTTGGCCAAGCAGAAGAATGAAGGTTACTGGGAAACTCCTGAGAATTTCTACATTAAATCTAAATACAAGGGAACTGTGTGGCAACTCATAATTTTGGCAGAGCTCGGAGCCGATGGAAATGATGAACGCATTAGGAAGGCCTGCGAGTTCATTCTCGAGAACTCTCAAGATCGCAAAAGCGGCGGTTTTTCTTACCTTAGTGCCGAAGTTGGTGGAGGCGATCATAACAAAGTATTACCTTGCTTAACAGGCAACATGATCTGGAGCTTGATTAGATTCGGTTACCTGCAAGACTCCAGAGTTCAGCGTGGAATCAACTGGATCGTTACATATCAAAGATTCGATGATAGAACAAAAGAGGCACCTAAAGGTTGGCCTTACGACAGACTTGAAAAATGCTGGGGAAAACATACCTGCCACATGGGTGTGGTTAAGGCCTTGAAGGCACTTGCAGAAATCCCTACAAACAAAAGATCTAGGGATGTGAAAAACACAATAGAAAAAGGAGCTGAACACATACTCAAACATCACATTCATCAGAGAAGCCACGATCTGAGTCAAGTGTCCAAACCCAGCTGGTTACAATTCGGCTTCCCCCTGATGTGGAACACTGATGCCTTAGAAATTTTGGGGATACTGACAAAGCTAGGTTACAGAGACAAACGAATGCAAGAAGCCGTGGGTTTGGCGATTTCGAAGCAAGACAATCAGGGCAAATGGAAATTGGAAAGTACTTTCAACGGACGCTTTCAAGTAAATATCGAACAGAAAGGTAAACCAAGCAAATGGATTACCCTAAACGCTCTTAGAGTATTGAAAAAACATTGTGGTTAAACGCAAATGAAAAGAAGATATCGTTCATCTTTCATGAAAATGGTTGAATATGGTTTTGAACCCAAGAAATGGTAGACCGCGCGGGATTCAGAGCGTTTTTGTTGCTAAAATTGGTTCCGAAATTTAGAGCTGACATTCGGAGCGTTGTATCAGGTATGCGTTGTTTGTCCTTTTGAGTTAGGCGTTTAGTGTGTGCTGTGTGCTGTGTGCCGCATACGCTTTATGTGCTGTTTGTCGTATGGCTGCTGTTGGCTGAGGTAGGGCCCCATGGCTTCCAGTGTTCTTGGATCGACTCGCATGCCAACCGTATGGTTCATGCAAACGCGTCGTGTCATTCAGAATTGCCCTTGATGTTTGTTGGCGTGGCAGTGAACTGGGATGTCGAGCTACTGTTGACCACTCTTCCAGCGTCTCGCAGTCTCTATGATGAATGATTCTACGGAATTAGGAGGTCTCTTTAGAATCATCTGAGGTGTCCATGTAACCTTCCTTCCCATAATTCTCCCGCCATAAGTGTGCGCGTAGCCGTTTTCCGGTATTATTGAGGAGAAAATTGCCATTATTGCGGTGAGCGTTCTATGATGAGTGATTACCGGTTTTATCGTAGACGCATATATGACGAGAAGAAAGGAGGGAAGGCGAGTGAGCAGCCGCGTTAACCTTGGCGCACAAGATCCTCTGCCTATGGTAGATCGAACTTTTGCGTTCAAGTGCCGAAAATGCGGGGCCAAGGTCGAGTTCAAGGGCACATACGAAAACTTCGACCAGTTTATGAAAGCAAGAACGTTCACCTGTCCCGGAGGACATCAGGAGAGTTTGCCGCCCAGCGTCTACTTGGAGTGGGTAGAGACGAGTAAGAAGGGTCAGACGCGAAACTGGAAGCAGAAACAAGGTCGAAAGTACGTGGACATTCTGAACTATAATACAGCCCGTATGCAAGGGATGGATATCGCTCACATTGGGTCGGGTGTTTACATCGACCGCCGAACGGGTAAGAAGTACGATTACGAGGAAGACGAGAAAGAAGTCAGACACTACTACGAGCTAACTTAAACTGCTTAGCCTAAAAATATGACCGTGAATCCAACTCTGATGTTTCGATGCATAGCGCTCCACCGGTCTCAAAGTCGCCTGTTCCTTTCCGCATCCAACTTTCGAACAAGTTCAACGACTTCGCATGAAATGGTCGGCGTAAGTTGAAAATTCTTGTGATGTGGACAGTAACCATGGAGAACGACTCTCCCCTTGTTCTCGTCGAAAACGGCCGGGTAAAGCCGACAACCCTCGGGCCGATCATTGTAGATGGTACACCGTTGACCGTTGTGAAAGACACACCTCCCATTCAAATTCTCTAGTCGTAGCACTCCATTCCTCTTTGTAACGAAGAAATCCTCAGAAAAGCCGAGGCCTCTTATCCTTTCGATATCTGAAGTACTCAATGGCATTTTGGTATTCAAACAACATTTGATGCACTCGTATTGCAGACACCAGTTCTTCATAGTGCCCATCACTAGACTTCTATTCGCCAATAGGTTTCAACTATCAATACGCAGAGCCTGAGAACGGCAGAGCCCCTCTACCATGGTTGGGAAGCTCTAACTCTGCTGATCCATCCTCTTGTCTTCTTCTTTCTCCCTCTTTCTTCTCTGCTTCCAGCCCTTTCGACTAAACCGGCCCAAACTAACTAAACATCCCTTTCTAGTCCTATGAACACATCATTTGCATATTTTAACGACATCCTTTTCAGTGTTTGGGAAAGTGAGGACTCCACAGGATTCTGCAAGATAGGCCAGCCTTCGACTCTCAGAAAAAGCAGTGTAATGATCTCGACCCAAGTTATGATCCTATCTCCCGCATTACATTTCTTGCGGCGGGGAATACTTACTTCACACCCCAATGTTGCTGTTGGCAATGCATTAGAGATTCTGAAAAACCGTAGAGACTTGCGTTCTGCTCGCTGCGCTCGCATATCATAAGTTCAAATTGTTGTTGGTTCCATTTATAATTTCCAGCTAAGCCACAACTCTACTGGTCATGTCACTCTGATAGCCAACGGCAATTACCGCTAGGGTCCATTCTCACGCGTGCGAAATCTTGCATCTCGTGTTTGCCGCTTTTCTCTCGAGATCGCGCTTCTGGTTATGAGTAAGTCCTTTTATCTGCTGCTCTCTCAGCATCGCGGCGCGACGTGTCTTGAACTCTTCCACATGAATAATCCTCTTCGGTCTACACATTCTGGTATACCTTGCTCCATACCCTTTCTTGTGCTGCCAAAGCCTGGAAGGCACATTTTTCGTGTATCCAGTATAGTAACTTCCGTCATCACAGAGAAGCAAATAGACATAGTAAGACGTTGATTTCACCTCCCTATCACACATCTCGTCTGTTTTTACCTCATCTCTAGTGTTAATCGTTCTGCTTGACTTTCGCCATTTTTCACAGGTAAATCAACCTCTCTCTGAGCACGGTGAGATATAGGCTTCAGCAACATCATCTTGTCAAGAACAAAGTTTTCGATCAGAGCATACCATAGAAGAAAGAGGAGCGGTAAAAGGATACTTCCCCTAACGAGATGGCTGATTTGTGTGATTGGAATGGATTGTTTCTGAAGATCGAACTGTCGGGACCTAGTTTCAGATAGAAAAAAGAAAGAGCTCACTCAGTAACTCTCGGATGAATCACGTAAGCCTTCATCTGTGACGACGATTTCTCCTATCTCGGGCGTCACTCCTCTGCCAATCCCTCTTTCTCTGGGTCTCAATTCTTGTCCTACCTGACTTGAAGGAACTCAAATCTTTGCGGTATTCCTGAATTTGGGCGTAGAAGCTTGAATAATCGTTCTCACCGTTGGAGAGGGAGGAGATCAACTCGTTCAGTTTCAATCTGACTGCCTCAGACTCGTTCTCATCCCAAGCTCGAGAATAAACATCATAAGCGATGTGAAATTTGAAATCCTGCGGCCTGTCGATCTCCAATTTGGACGCAGTCTTCTTCTCCGTATTTTCCGCCATGAGTGCTAAACTCTCTTGAAAGATGACAACATAGAATCCTTGTATTTAAGTAGTTCCTGCTGCAGCCTATTCAAATGCAATCCGGGCTTGATCTGATAGTTCTCAGCCGAGGCCTAGATACCGTGGTGCGCACATATAGAACAAGAGGCCTTTTTCCCGAAAAAATGGCCTTGTCATTATTTGAGTTCTTGTACATGGATTACTCGAACCCCATATATAGGGGAGGTTATTGCAATTGTTTCAGCTGAATGTGGAGCCCGTCTTCCTGGACCGCGTGGGTTACTTCTTTTCCTCGAGTTCAAGAGCTTGCGTCTCCTCTTGGCTTAAGAATCTGAGCTTAGCGAACTGACGCCTCAATGCTAGCCGGAGAAAGTCGCTTGGGCTTTGGCCGCGCATCCTACTGATCTTAACCAGCAGCGCTAGATCATCCTTCGTGAGCCGCAGATTAAAATTCTCAGTCAATTTGTCTCGAGCCCGAAGTTCAATGTTGCCTGTCGTTCAGAACCCCCCAGCGCCTTTTCCTCCTTATACTCGACTATTATGCGGCGGACAGTTGCGCTTAAAGACGAGTCCTGCCATCGCTTCTGCTGATCTTCAAGCCATCGCCAGAGCGGTTCCGGAAGGCTTATGGACCTAGGTGTAAATTGAGGCTTGGGCGGCTGAAAGGTTGAGGGTCTTCCCAGATGTCTGAGGCTACTTCTCATCAGCGACCCCAAGCGCTTGCATCTCTTCTTCGCTCAAGAATCCCAGTTTAGCTAGTTCCATGCGGAATGCTCGCCTGATGAAGCTTGAAGGGTCTTCACCTCTAGCCCTAGAAACCTTCACCAGAAGGTCTAGGTCCCGTTTAGTGAAGCGTATGGAGAGGTTCTCGCTCAGCCTCTCACGCCTATCAGGAAGCATGCGAAAGCGCTCAAGATTAAAGCATCGGGTTCCTCTCGATAAAGTTTTGTAATGCAAACAAGGGGTGGATGAGCTTCATTCAAATTCCTGCTTCAACTTTCCAAGGGCTCATGAAGACAGGATCTCCTTTCCTTCTCGTGAACGCTCGGAAATATCATTTTACCAGGTTTGAAAATAAATCAAAAAATCAAACATTCCTGCTATTCTACAGGTCTTGGGCTTTCTTCTCACCATTCCCGTTATTCCCGGTTTCCAGTGTGATTCCCATTATCCTCGGAATTCTTGGCCGAGGAAACCCTCCTTTCGTGCAAGGCTCTCCGCGTTACGAGTGCCCACATAACGCTTCTCTGCAGGATCCGCGGATTCGTCTTGAACGTTTCGCCTTGAAGGGTTGAAGGCAGATCTTACAATGCCCACCCATATACGAAGCACTTCTATTGCCGAAATTCTTTCGCCGTTGCCGTTATGGAGCTCTGGCTGAAGCATGGTGGGGTGAAATTGACCAAGTGAATTTGAAAGGCTTATAGTGAACTGAGAAGAATTTGTAAATGAGGTGGAGAACCATGTGCGAATTTATTGTATTCTTAGATGAAGAAAAACTGTTTGAAGATGTTATTTACGCGAAGGCCATTGGTGACCGCGTATCTCTTCGAGACGTTCTGGGGCGCTCAAAGGATATTCGCAATGTCAAGATCGTAGAGGTTGACGTAAACTCGGAGAAACTTGTCCTAGCGAATCTACATGATCATTAAAGATTCAGCATCTTAGTAGCTAGAATTGTTAGATTGAAAGGTGGTAAGTAGAAATGGCCCTCTCCACGGTGTATGGTCCAGTTCCATCATGGCGTCTAGGTCGATCATTAGGGATAGACCCGTTAATATCCCCGAAAACCTGTACCTTCGATTGCATCTATTGCCAGTTGGGTAGGACGATCAACAAGATTTCGAATCCTGAGAGATTGAAGGCTACGGTTGATGTAGATAAGGTTACAAAAGATCTAGAGGCAGCTTTACACAGTATCGCTTTGCAGACCATTGACTATGTGACCTTCTCTGGGACAGGTGAGCCTACACTAAATCTGCAATTGGGCGAGATGATTGTTCGGGTGAAGGAGCTGATCGGGAAGCTGCCGGTGGCTGTGCTCACGAATGCCTCGCTTGTAAGCCGCAAAGACGTGAGAGCGAACTTGGCTGAGGCTGATTTGATCGTAGCCAAGCTAGACGCTCCGAACCAAATGCTCTTTGAAACCATCAACCGGCCAGCTGGGGGACTGAACCTAGGTCAGGTAGTTGAGGGGTTAAAGGCTCTGAGGCGAGAAGCCCACTCCAAACTCGTTCTTCAAGTAATGTTCCTTGAATCTAATGCTGGCGTGAAGTACAACACTCAAGTAAATTGTGTTGAGGCTTTAATCGAATTGGTTGATGCGGTAAAACCTGATGAAGTAGAGGTGAATACGCCGACCAGACCACCATCTGAGCCCTATGTGCAAGCAGTGCCATCGGAAAAGATTGAAGAGATTGCCAGTAGGTTTGAGAGGATGCTTGGCGACATCAAAGTGATTTCACGGGCAAGGCCAACTTTCCTCAAGCAGGTGAAGAAGAAGTCTGAAGCGTTGGAAGCGGAAATCTTGGATTTGATAACTCGGAGACCCTGCACTCTAGAAGACATGATAAAAGTCACAGGAGCAAATGAAGGCGAGATAGACATCTGCCTGCATAAATTGATAGAACGAGGCTCGGTAGGCTCAATCCAATTCTACGGTAAGACCTACTACAAACTGCTCTAGAAGACAATCTGACGCGTGAATTGGCTTATTCTACTGGGCTTCGAACAGGTCGCTGGGTTTCATATTGTAACCAAAACGGTACGAAATCTATTTATTTCTTAACCTCTTCAGTTATATGGGCTAGGGTGTACGAATGAAAGTCTGTGTCACAGCGGTAGGCGCAAGTCTAGACGCCCAAGTAGATCCGAGGTTTGGACGATGCGCTTACTTTATCATCGTAGATACGAGCAGTATGAAACTTGAGGCTTTGCCTAATGTGAGCGCTGGAGCTATGCATGGAGCAGGCGTTCAAGCAGCGCAGATGGTGGTAAACAAGGGAGTTCAAGTGGTCATAACGGGCAGCGTTGGACCTAATGCGCATCAGGTTCTTTACGCCGCCGGAGTCAAGATCATAACGGGAGCAACAGGTACAGTTGGAGAAGTAGTTGAGAAATATAAGTCAGGGCAAATGCAGGAGGGCGCAAGTGCTCCAAACGTTCCAGCCCACTTCGGAGTGGGGATGGGTAGAGGAATGGGCCGAGGACGGGGCATGGGTCGCCGAGGTATGGAGATGTTCGGTGGAGCAAGTTACCCGTCAACTTATCCTCAGTTCATAGTCCAACGGCAACCTCCTGAATACAGCTATCAAAAGCCGATCTACCATCAGCCGGCAACACCTCTTAGTAGCCTTACACCCCAAGATGAATTAGCTACTCTTGAGGACTACAGAAAGAAGCTTGGTGATGAGCTGAAGAGCATAGATGCCAGAATGAAGGAGCTTAAGGATCTCGCCCAGAAAATCCCGAGAATTGACTTGAACAGATGTAATGGATG
>Ga0315280_10002274_pt1 | contig 31351 bp, 17 predicted proteins | sample YL17G06_40_MG_FD_203697 | JGI IMG/M metagenome (GOLD analysis project Ga0315280, IMG submission 203697) | Sediment microbial communities from Yellowstone Lake, YNP, Wyoming, USA - YL17G06_40 | ecosystem: Environmental > Aquatic > Freshwater > Lake > Sediment | place: USA: Wyoming | collected... | reverse complement strand
CCGGCACGGCCGCGAAGGTCGGGTCGCCGTACCGGCGACCGCTAAACAAAGCACGGGCATGCCGCCCGCCGCTGTCGTTTAGCCGCGGCCGGCACGGCCGCGAAGGTCGGGTCGCCGTACCGGCGACTACTAAACAAAGCGCGGGCGGCCCGCTATCCGGTGGGATCCTTGGCAGGCGGGCTTGGCGGCGGGGGCGCAGCGGGCTCGGCCTTGAGGCTCAGGCTGTCGGTCACCTCGAACTTGCCCCGCTCCTTGAGGTCGCGATAGGTGTCGAACTTCAGGGTCTTGGCGTCGACCGTGACCACGATGAACGCGTCGTACTTCCAGTCCTTGCCGCCGCGAGCCATGGCCGAGTCGATCTGCCAGACCTTGCTGCCCTCCGGCTGATACCGGCTGTAGCGGTGCGTGTGGGCGCAGATGTAGGCGGCCACGCCCTCCTGCTGGAGGATCGACCAGAAATCCTTGCAGGCCGCCTCGCTCAATATCTGGAGGACGCCGACGCCGTGGCGGCCCGATTCCCAGTCCTGGTCGGGCTGCGGAAATATCGGTTCGTGGCCGACCACGAGTTTCCAGGGCTTGCGGCTCCCCTGGAGGTCGGCCTTCAGCCAGCGGCGCAGGGGCCGGACGAGGCTCGAGGGCGCCGCGGCGTCGCTGTCGGGTTGGGTCTTGCCATTCCAGTACTGGTTGATGACGGCGATGTGCACGTCGCCGGCGTCGAAGGAATAGGTGGTCTCGCGCGTGCCTTCCGGTCCGGGGTTCACCTTGCCCTTGAGGTTCTTCTCGAAATATGCCCGCAGGTAGGGCATCTCGTTCGGGGTGGTTTTGCCGGCCTTCGCGCGCACGTCATGGTTGCCCACGACGGGATACCAGGGGAACGCTTCGCCGAAGGCGGTATCGAGTTGGCTGCGGGTCACGGGGGCGGGGTCGATGTCGCCGACGGAAATCATGAAGGCCCCCGCGCCGCCGGGAACCTTGGCAATCTGTTCCAGGACCGTGGCGAAGCCCCTGGAACCTCGATTGTCGGCCGTGATCGTGAAACGCAGCGGCTCGGCGGCCAGGATGTCCGCCACCGGCAGGCACAGCCACAGGCCCACCGCGAGGCAGGCGATCCTGCCCCGCCCTGCTGCCGGGCCGGACGACTGAGCGCAAAGGCTTCGGCGTACCATACTCATGGCGATTCCTCCAATATTGGACGCTTTGGCAGCAGGATGGCCAGGAGCGCCGGCAAGACCACCAGCGCCAGCGGTAGTTGGACGGTCAGGCCCGCGATGATGGCGATGGCCAGCGGCTGTTCCATGGCGGCGCCCTGCCCCAGCCCCAGGGCTAGCGGCATCAGGGCCAGGATGGCCGCCACCGTCGTCATGGCGATGGGCCGCATGCGGTTGATGCCGGCCTGGATGAGGCGGACCGGCATGTCGGTCTCCTCGGGAAGTCCCTGGTACTCCGAGTAATAGAAGATGCCGACCTCGGTCACGATGCCGACGACCATCGTCAGGCCCATCATGGCTGTGATGTTGAGTTCCGTGCCGGTCAGCCACAGGCCCAGGAAGACCGCCGTGCCCGCCAGGAGCGTCGTGCCCAGCATGGCACCGGCCACCCGGAACCGCTCGTAGAGAAAGACCAGCAGCGCGAACACCAGGAGGACCGCGGCCGCCAGGTACTTGGTGCGGCAGCCGATCGTCATGATGGCTCCTATACGGATGGCCACGCGGCGCCCTACTTATCTCGTTGGACCTGGCGCACGAACTCGTGGAGAGTGTTCCCTCGCCCGTCCACGATGCGGACCCTGGCCTGCTGGTTGTCGAACGCCAGGTGTGCGAACCCGAGGCTGGACCGCGAGAACGGCCCGTGGTCGCCTTTGCCGTCTGCCCGGAGCCGTCCGCCTCCGCCCCCGACGACAAGAAAGGAGGTCGGCCAGCCGTCGATCTCCAGGTGCTCCAGGACATGGTCGTGCCCGCACAGGTAGAAATCGACGCGGTACTTCTTGAGGATCGGTCCCCACTCGTTCTGCATGCGGCGGCTGTCGCCATGCGTGCCGTTGGAGAACAGGGGATGGTGGGCCGCGCAGACCGTCCAGGGCGCGCGCGGCTTGGCGAGTTCCGCCTCCGCCCACTGCTTCTCGGCCTGCCACTGCTTGGAGGACATGTCGGACTTGTTCGAGTCGAGCGCGAGGATCGTGACGAGCGGGGTCCTGGCCGGCAGGTCCACGCGATACCATCGTGCGGGCATCTTCCACCGCGAATCGGGGTGCTCCTTCGCGTACGCCATCTCGATACGCGTGTTATTGGACTCGCAGTCGTGGTTCCCCAGGATGGCATAGAACGGGAAACTGAGCCGCTTGGGGTCATACGTCGCCTCGAAGATCGTCTCCAACTGCGGCTCCTTGCGCTCTTTGAGGTGGACGTGAAAGTTGTCGCCCAGAAGAAGCACGGCCTGGAACGGATGGTCCCGCGCGGCGGCGTAGTCGGCCATCGCGCGGGCCGTCGTCGGCGGATTGCCTTCCCGGTACTCCCAGTCGCCGACCGCCAGCAGGTCGACCTTTGGCGATGCCGCGTCCGTCGCGGCCGGCTGCGCTGCTGCGGCCCAGGGCGCCGCACTGGCGAGCAGGAGGCACACCAGCAAATGCAGACCCCACCGGTGACACTTCATCGGATCCCTCCCTTCGCCCCCCTGTTATGGCGGGGCTGTGACCCCGCGGGGAGCAGTAATGCACCACATTATGCCCTCCAGGGTACAGGCTGAACCTTAAGCCAACCTTAAAGGGTGGAGAAAAAAGCGGCAGGAGGGTACGGATTGGGTAGCGAATCTCACGCCTTGGGGAGGGAAACCACGGCCCGCGTGCCGGTCGCGGATGAGGAAGTAATCACGATGTCGCCGCCGTGCCGGCGGGCGACCTGGCGCGCGATCGCCAGGCCGAGGCCTGCGCCGCCGGTCGCCCGGGTGCGGGAGCCGTCGGCCCGGTAGAACCGGTCGAACAGCCGCGGGAGGGCTTCGGGCGGGATGGCGCCGCCCTCATCGTGCACCGAGACCGTGCAGGCATGGTCGGCCTCGTGCGAGAGCGCCACGCGGACCGTGCCGCCCTGCGGCCCGTGGATGATCGCGTTCTCCACAAGGTTGCCGAACAACTGGACGAGTTGATCCTCACTGCCGCGCAAAAGCGTGGGCGGCAGCGGCCCGACCTCGATCCTGACGCCCCGGCGCGACGCGGAACCCTCCAGGTCGGCGGCCACGCGCGCCAGGACCGCATCGAGCGGCACCTCGGCCGCCTCCGCCAGGCCGTCGGTCTCGTCCATGCGCGCCAGGATCAGCAACTGGGTGATCAGGCGATCCATGCGGGCCACGTCGCCGAGCGTCTCGTCGATGGCCCGTTGATATTCGGCGGCGTCCCGCTCCCGCGCCCTGGCGGCCTGAAGCGTGCTCTTGGCCAGGGCCAGGGGCGTCCGCAGTTCGTGGGAAGCGTCGGCCGTGAACTGCCTCTCGTGCCGCAGCACCTTGTCGAGCCTCGCGAGCAACTCCGCCACCGCGGCGATGAACGGCGCCAGTTCGCTCGGCGCCCGGAGGTCCGCAAGGTTCTCACTCGCCAGATTGCGCGACGTGATGCCGCGCAGCCGATCGGCGGTCTGGCCGATTGGCCGCAGGGCCCACAGCACGATGAGCGTGCCGACAAGGGCCCCCCCGATGACCATGCTCACTCCCACCGCCAGGAGCACCGTCAGGAACTCGTGCATCTCGTGGTACACCTGGCGGTCGGAGGCCGCGACGACCACGTTGGCCGCTCCGCGGACCGTGGGCCGGCGTATCCACACGGCCCGGTGTCCGGCCTTCGGGCCGCCGAGATCGGCAAAGGCCTTGCCGTCGGCCGGAGGCCTGAGAGTCGCGGGCAGGTCCTGGAGCCACTGCCCGGCGTGCCTGCCCTCGTGGCCGCCGGCCGCAAGGTCCTTGGCTTGGCCATCCAGCCAGACCCGGTATCGGACGGACTTCAGATGGGTGGCCGTCCGCACGATGGGACTGATGGCGGCATCCAGGTCTTCGGCCTCCGGCGGTTCCTCGACCTCGGCCATGATGCCGTTGGCGAGCACCAGGAGCGTCTCGTCGAGGTCGGCGCGCAGCGCGTCGCGCAACTCTTCATAGGCGACGGCCGAGACCGACGCCACGATGATCGCCAGCACCAGCGCCACCAGGAGCGACATACGCCATTTCAGCGGCAGAGGTCTCACGCCGGGGCCTCCCCCAGGACGTACCCCTGGCCGCGGACCGTGTGGATCAACCGGTGCCGTGGCCCCGGGTCGAATCGCTTGCGCAGCGCAGAGATGTAGACCTCGATGACGTTGGAGAAGTTCTCGCTCTGGAAATCGTAGAGGTGCTCGACGATGTCGGCCTTGGAGACCACTTCCCCTGCCCGCATCGCCAGGTACTCGAGCAGCCTGTATTCCATGGCGGTCAGGCGGCTGGTCTTGCCGCGGAAGGTCACCGCGCGGGTGGCCGTGTTGATCCGCATTTCGCCGACCGCAATCATCGGCTCGGGCCGGTTGTACGCGCGGCGGATGAGCGCCTTGGCGCGGGCCACCAGTTCGCCCATGTCGAAGGGTTTCGTCAGGTAATCGTCGCCGCCCAGGTCCAGGCCGCGCGCCACGTCGGCGCTTGAATCGCGTGCCGTCAGGACGAGCACGGGCGTCCGCCGGCCCTCGGCCCGAAGCGCCTTGAGGATGTTCAACCCCGGCACCTTCGGCAGCATGAGGTCCAGGATAATCAGGTCGTAGGGGTTTGAACGGGCCATGTGCAGGCCGTCTTCGCCGTCGGTCGAAATATCGACCGCGTAGGAAACCGATTCCGCGAGGACCCGCGCAATGTTCCGCGCCAGCCGCTCTTCGTCCTCGATAATCAGGACCCGCACCCACGGCCCTCCGCGGAGGCGCCACTCGGGCCGCCTCCGGCTGCACTATCATAACGTCTCGCAGCGCCGACGGAAACACCCCAGGAGACTCGCGGCAGCGCCCCTTGCGGCCATCCGCCACGGCTGTACAATTGTGGCCAGGAGCATCCAGTGGTCGTGCGCGAAAGTCGTCGCAAGGCCCCGGCCAATTCCTTGGAACTCTTGAGAGGCCGGAGCGTCAAAATCGCCGGCGGCTCGTCCGCACGCGGCAAGGAGCCGCAGGTCGGACCATCGTGAAGGAGGCGCTCATGATCGGCGGGCGGCAACGTTGCGCCGGAAGCATGACTGGCCTTGTTCTCGTGGCATTCGCCTGGTCGGCCGCCCTGGCCTCTGCGGCCCTGACCGAAGCGCCCGGCCCTAGCGCCACACTCCGCGGGAAGGCCGTTTCGGTCACCGGCGTACCCGTGCCCAACGTAAAGATCGTCTTCAGCCACCACATGCCCGACGAGCCCTCGGCCAGTTGGGCCGTCACGAGCGGCGCGGACGGGACTTTCAGCGCCGCCGTGCCTGGGTCCGTGGCTCACTGGGTCGGGATGTCCGTGGAAGGCCCGGCCGGCGGCAGACTGGCGCTGGCCGGCGTGGTGGGCGAGCAAGGCGTGCCGCTTTTCCAGGACGATCCGCCTCCGGTGACCTTGCTTTTTGCCCCCGCCACATCGCGCGTCCGAGGCACGGTCAAGGGCGCCGGCGGCGAACCCGTGGCGGGCGCCACGGTGACCCTCAGCCTCGCCTCCCAGGGCACCAGGCATGCGTCCTCCCAGCGGACCGCGACTACCGACGGGCAGGGCAAGTACGAGATTGCCAACCTTGCGGCCGGGCGATACGCGGTCAGTTCGGTCGAACCGCCGGCCGGTTCGGCGTGGATACGCCTGTATTCCTGGAAACCCGGGGGCGTTCGCTGGGTGCAACTGGGCGAGGTGGCGGCCAGCGAAGAAGACTTCCGCCTGCCGCAGGGCGCACGACTCGCTGGCCGCGCGCTCGACGAGAGCGGCAAGCCCGTCGCCGGCGCCGCCGTTTCCTGCTCGCTCGACGAGGCCACCGAGGAAGGCCCGAAGGCACTCTACCAGATGCCCGGGCAGTGGTACTCAGGGCACGCCACGACCGACGCCCAGGGCCGATACGTCATCGGAGGACTCACCAAGGAGACCTACCGCGTGGTCGTCCAGCCGCCGGCCGCAACGGAAGTCGCGCCGGCGGTGCTTCGCGGCATCAATGCCCCCGACCGGGGCGACGTGGAAGTCCAGGACGTCACGCTTTACAGGGGCGGGAAACTTATCGGCCTGGTGATCGGGCCGGACGACAAGCCCCTGGCCGGGGCGACGGTCTCCCTGCCGGTCGCCGCCCTGCACAGCGGCACGCGGCCAACGGCCACGGCCGATGCCGCAGGCCGGTTCGTCCTGACGGGCCTGCCGACCGACAAATACGCCGTCACCGTCTCTCCGCCGGCCGGCTGCCTCGCGTGCGAGCAGGTGTTCGAGAACCTGCCCGTCATCGGCGGCCTTGGCATCGAGCACCGGTTGAAACTGACCGAAGGTGCGACCATCGCCGGCACCGTGACCGGCCCGGACTCCAAGCCGGTCCCCGGCGTCCGCCTGGCGGTCACTCTGGGGTACGGGCGCGGCCCGCAAGGGGTGACCGACGCGCAAGGCCAGTTCAAGATCACGGGCGTTCCGCCGGCGTTGCGGCAGCCCGCCCCCCCGGCCCAGCCGCTCCAGATCACGATGGGCGTGTCTCCGCCCGAAACGGCGGCGTGCCTGCTGGGAACGAACGTGCCGCTTAAGGACCTCGCCGCAGGAAGAACGACGCCGGTCGACGTCCGGCTGGCGGCCGGCTGCTCCATCACCGGCGTGGTGACCGGCCCGGACTCCAAGCCCGTGCCGCGATGCCAGGTCAGCGCTTTTCAGCGAATGGGGCAGTTCGGGTACACCTCGTCCGCGAGCGGCCAGACGGGTCCCGACGGGCGGTATAGGCTCGCCCACGTCCCGGTCGGCAAGTGGCAGGTCAGCGCGGTTCCACCGGCCGGGCGGAACCTCATGCCCGAGGCCTCCCCCGAGAAAACGCTGGCGGCGGACCAGACCGAGACCGCGGACCTCGCCCTGAAGAGCGGCGCCGTGGTCCTCGGCCAGGTCACGAGCACCAGGGGCCACCCGGTTTCGGGGGCCACTGTCCGCCTCGAAGCCGGCCGCGACGCTGCTGCGGCGCTCATGCCCGGCCTCATGCAGGGAGGCAAGGTCGCCTTCACCGATCCCAAGGGCGCCTTCCGGATCGACAGTGTCCCGGCAGGGTCGCACAAGGTCCACTGCTCGCCGCTGGACCCGGCCCTGCTGGTCGAGCCCGCCGAGATCAAGGTCGCCGCGGCGGGCGAGCAGAAGGTCGACCTGGTGGCGCACGTGACCGGCTCGCTGCGCGGGACGGTCCACGATGCCGCCGGCAACCCCCTGGGTTACGAGTTCCTGTCGGTACGCCTCGAGCACGCCGAGGCCGCCGGCAAGGGCCAGGCGCCCATGACCTACCCCGACGCCGGCGGGCAGTTCCGACTCACGTCCATCGTGCCGGGCAAGTACAGCCTGAAGGTAGTCATCAACAAGCGCGGCGAAGAGAAGAACCTGGCGGCCCCGCCGCCCATCGAGGTCCTGATCGGCGAGGGGCGGGAAAATAAAGTAGACATAAAGGTGGGTTTGAAGTAGAATTCTCTTGCCCCAACACGCAGAGAAGGAGACGAACCATGGCTCGAATGACAGGCAAGGTCGGCGTGGTCCTGGCCGCCATCCTCGTGACCGCCGGGCTATCCCTGGTCTGGGCCGACGTGGCCACCCCGCGCCCGCAGTGGACGAAGGTGCGGATGGAGGCCGAGACCGTCAACATCGTCCTGGGCGAAAAGAAGGTGGCCGTCGACGCCACGTTCAACATGTACAACGAGGGCCCGACCGGCCCCGTGAAGGTGGGCTACCCTCTGGGGGTGTTCGAGACGGAACTGCACGATTTTGCCGCCACGGTCGACGGGCAAGCCGTCCAGAACGTCCGGACCGAGGCCGGCACGCCCGCCTCCGAGGGGCCGCGAATGCGCAGAGACGACGGCAAGGGCGAGACATACCGCTTCGAGGGGCCCTACAAGCAGTGGAAGGTCTTCGACATCGACATGCAGGCCAACGCTCCTCGGATCATCAAGGTCAACTACTGGGTGGAGCCGGCCCAGATCAAGACGGCCGAGAAGGCCGACCTGCTGCACTACGTCTACACGTTGCGGACGGGCGCCACATGGAAGGGAAAGATCGGCCGGGCGGTCATCAACGTGACGCTCGACGGCATCGCGCCCAGCCGCCTCGTCCGCGTGGTGCCGGTCGGCGCCGTCGCAAGCCAGGAGGGGAAGGTCCTGACCTGGACCTACCAGAATTTCAAGCCGGCCGACAATATCGAGGTCACGTTCCGGCCGACCGAGACGGTTCGGACGGCATCCCTCTCTGCGGCGCCGCCGACCCGTTAACGCTAGAGCGCTGCTTCCACCCAAGTGGGCGGCGGCCCTGCTCGGCCGCCGCGTCTGAGAAGAGTCTTGAGCGATAGCGCGGCGGGCAGGCTTGCCCGCCGCGCGGCATTCCGGGCCGCCAGCGCGGCGGGCAAGACTGCCCAGCGCGCAACAATCTGCGGATCGCCCTGCCCTGCATCAGGCCCTGGGGGCAAGGTCAAGCGGGGGCAAGGCCAGCAGGTCCACCGCTGCGACGTCCGCCGGTAAGACCGGATAGCGCTGGTCTGCCACTGCCGCCGCATTCGATCCCGACGCCAGCGGCACGGCCGGCCCTTGCGACTCCACCGCCGTGACGGGCGCGGCGCCGCTGCCGAGGACGGCGGCCGGCCGGCTGGCCGACGCATCTGTGGCGGCGGAGGCCCGTGATGCCGGGGCCGACTCCTCGTCCGACGCCGGCATCGCCGACGAGCCGACGGCCAGGGTGACGGCCGGCGCGGCGGCGCCCGGCTGAGCAGGCGCCGTTCCCGGCGCAGCAAGAGCGGCCAGCGGCGGAGCGCCCGGCAGCGGCGCAAGGCTGCGTTTCGCCACGATCGCCGCCTGACACATCGCGATGAACCCGTCCAGGTCCGCCGGCGTGACCTGGCCGTCCGGGCCGCTTGAGCCGAAGCCCGCGCTGCGGAAGTCGGCGTCTTTGTCGCCGACCTGGAACTTGGCCAGGAAACCCGCAACGTCATCGGCCGTGACCTTGCCGTCCCCCCTTTGGGGGTTCGAGGCCGAGGCAAAGTCGCACCGGAGGCTGCCGACGTAGAAGATGGCGTTGCCGCCCGCGGTCCCGTTGCCCGTGGGCAGGTCCCTGGCCGCATCGCAAATGTACGTGAGGCCGGTGCCGCCCTTCTTCGGCTCCCCGTCCAGCAGGTGGCCCAGGAGGTCCTTCAGCGTCCCGTTGCCCTTGAGTGTCACCTTAATCCATGTGTCTATGGCAGACGCCGCGGGCAGACTGACCGTCATCGTGTTGGTGCCCGACCCGGTGACGGCAGTCGGGGTGATCGTGGCCTTGACCGTCACGGTTGTGCCGCTGATGGTCACCTTCTGGACGAGCACGTCGGTCTTTGCGAACGTCATCAGTTGGGTGAACGTGACCGCGATGGTCCGGACGCCGCCGCCGCTCGGATCTATCCCGCTGACGCTGCGCTCGGGGTGGTCATTGACCATCACGGCCGCCACGCGGGCCAGATCGTTGTCGGTGATGGTGACCGTGGCGCTGGCGGTGCCGATTCCGTAAGCCGCGTCGGGAAGCAGCGTCAGGATGACCGTCTCGTTGCCCTCGGATAGGGTGTCGTCGACGGGGATGACGTCGACGGTGACCTGCGTGCGGCCGGCCGGGATCACCGCCGTGCCGCTAAGGTACTGCTGCATGTCGGCCGTACGCGCGGTCCCGGTGACGGCGTAGTAAACGGTGCGGTCCGTGGCCGTGCTGCCGGAACGGGTGAACGTGAAGGCGCCCTTCTGCGAGTTAGTCTCGTAGGCGATCCGCGTGGTGGCGGCCACGCTGACGGTGGTCGAGGGCGTCCTGGCGAAAGGCGTCAGGCGCGTGGCCGGGATCGGCTCCTCCAGGGCCCCGCCGGGCAGTTGCCAGCGGACGGCGACGTTGTCGTTGCCGGTGCCCTCTTTGTGAAGCACCTCGATGTAGTAGCGCTGGCCGGCCATCAGGGCGATGTCGCCGACGAGGTAGTATGAACTCTGGCTGATCTGCCAGTTCCACATGCGCGACGGGGTGGGAGTCGTCACGTAGGCGATCCGCACCGCGCCGGAGGGGCTGTCGTTCGTGCTCAGCCACAGTTCCGCGGTCTCGTCGGCGGCGATCCAGAACCGGTAAGCCCCGGTGAGCGGCGGGGTCAGGTACGCCTGCAATCGCTCGCCGTAGTTGTCGCCCCAGTTCGTCGGCGCCTCGAACGAGGCCAGTTGGCCGTTCCCCGACGGGTTGTTGGGGTACCGGGGGTCCGCGGTCAGGTTCGCGACCGCTGTTCCGGAGATGTCGGTCCACCATTCGCGCAAGACGCCGCCGCCGACCGCCGGGTTGTAGGTGAACGTGGCCAGCGAGGCCGCCTGGACCTCGACCGGCCGCGACCGGGCCATGACCTTCGACACGCTCACGGTGTACGTGAGTCCCGCCGACAGCGACATGCCCAGGGTCAGTTGGACCGTCTTGTGGTCGGGCATCAGGATGGCGGTCAGGGCGCTGATCCGCTGGCTGACAGGATAGGTGACCACGTAGTTGGCGGCCACCTGGGCGGAGTCGCGCTCCATTTCCTCCGTGAAGGTCACGGCCACGGTGGTCTGGCTCAGGGCCTTCGCGCCCACCACGGTCGGTTTCGAGGTATCGTGGAGGTACTTGGTGGGGATGACGTCCTTGGCCTGGCTGGGGCTGGACCACAAGAGCCTGGCGGCGGCCCAGCCGCTCGCCTGGAAGAAGTCCATCCGCACATCGTAGGTGATCCCGGCCTGGAGCGCGATCGACTTGGCGTTTTCGACCGCGGAGGCATGGTCGGTCATGTCATTGACGAGTTGCTGCCCGTTGATCCACAGGCTGACGCCGCCGTCGGTCACCGTGTAGAAGGTGTAGGTCTCGGAGTATTTGGCCTTGACGGCACCGGTCCAGCGGACGGCAAAGGCGCCGGCCGGCACGCCGGGGGCCGGCGGCGCGCCGCCCCACTGGAAGTCGATCGCCGGATCGAGCCGGCTGACCAGCAGGTTCGCCGGATCGAACAGGTTTCCGACATCGGTGTACTGGAAGTACTGGCCCTTCAGGCCCGAGCCGGAGTCGATGAAGTTGAAGGTTGCCTGGGCGTCGGGCACGATCTGGATGCCCGTCACGTTCTTCACGTGGTTGACGGTGACGGTGTAGGCTATACCCTCGGCGAGGGCGGAGGTCGTCAGGACCACCGTCCGATTGTCCGCGCCGCTGGCGACGGAAAGGACCGCGACGCCGTTATCGATCGCGTAGTTGCCGGGCACGCGCGAGGAGACGGCGTCCAGCGCCTCGTTGAAGGTCACGATGAGTTGATTCGAGACGCCGTCGGTGGTCCTGGCCGAGACCAGCCGTGGCGGCGTGACGTCGGTGCTGCCATTGGGTTGGCCGGGCGTGCCCTCGTCGGGACCCGGGCCCCAGTTGACCGAATCGTTCCCGTAGGCGCCCGGCTGGAGACGCTGGAGCGACGGCCCGTAGCCGTCGGGCGGCGTCGGCCACGGCGCCACCGGCTTGTACTCGACACGGTCCAGCAGGTAGTACGGCACCTGGTACGGCGGGGCGGGGTCCGGCTCGCCCGGCCGGAACAACTTGACGTTGTCGCCCGCGTTGTTCAGCAGGCCCGTGTAGGGTCCGAGGATCTGGACGCCCTGCGGCACGCCGTACTTTGACCGGAACGTCGCGGCGTCGGTGTTCACCACGAGCAGGTACCCGCCCGCCGGGATCGAGATGCCCGGCGGGAAGGTGTAGGTGATCCCGCCGTCGAACTTCCACGTGTCGTCAGGATAGGCGGGGTCGTAGAGCGGCACGGAGACGTTCGTCCAATTCCGCAGTTCGAGGAATTCGTCCGCGTCGGTGGCCGGATGGTACATCACCTCGTTGATGATGACCCCGGGCGAGTACGTGACGCCGCCCACCGTCACCCCGCCGATGAGCGGATAGGCGTTGTCTGCGCCGGGGGTGGCCTGGCTCTCGGCCACGAAGTCCGTCCGGCCGGTGCTCTTGGTGTACCGCGTGAAGGCGAACTCGCGGTCCGAGGCGTCGAACTCCTGAACCTCGCGATACCCCAGGAGGTTGTCGCTGGAGTCGGCGGCCGTCAGGTATACCTTCCCTCCGTATTCGCCGAAGCCGATGGGGCTGCGGTATCCGGGGTCGCCGGTGTTGCCGAAGTTGTCGCGCTGGGTCAGCAGGAGGTACCCTCCCGCCGGGATGGCCGTGCCTGGGGCAATCTGGTACTTCTTCAGGTTGGCGCCCGAGTCGCTCAGGTACCAGCCGCCCACGCTGATGGACTGGGCGGTCGTGTTCTTGAGTTCCACCCAGTCGCGGCGGGGGTCGGCGTCGGTGTGGGCCAGGAGTTCGTTGATGACGACCGTGTGTGGGGCCATGCCGACATTGTTGGCGCCCGGCGTCCCGCCGGCGTACTGGCTCGGCCACCAACTCTCCGGATCGGCCCAGGTGCTCGGGTCCGCCAGCGGGTTGACGATGCCGATCGAGAACCCGTCGCCGTTGGCCGCCGGATACCAGTCGGGACTGTAACTGAAATCCAGGATCGTCTCTCCGAACCTGCCCTCAAGCAAGAGGTGCTCGCCGCCGTTGTTGAGGTGCCCCGAGACATACTGGCCCGCGATGAGGCTGTCGGCCACCGTCGGGTACCGCGACTTGAAGGCGGCGGTGTTGCTCGCCACGAGGACGTAGCCGCCGGCAGGAAGCGTCTTATCCGGGAAGGTGAAGACGACGCCGTCGCCGAAGCGCATCCCGCCGATGGCGAGCGGCTTGGCGCCGACATTCTTGAGTTCGATGAACTCGAAGTCCTCGGGGCCGTACTGGCTGTTGGAGTCCGGGGGCGCCGGCTCGTACATCAGTTCGGTGATGCGCAGGGGCGGCGGCGTGGGAACCAGGAACACCGCCTCGTGGACCGCACTCCAGAGGGTGCCGTTCTTGACGCGGGCCCGGACCAACCGGCTGTCGGTCAGCGTCACCTGGCCGGAGTAGGCCAAGGCGTTGGCCGAGATGCCGCCGCCGGACAGGCGCGGGTCGGACCCGTCCAGCGTGTAGTAGATCGTGCCGGGGCCGTTCGGGTTGGTCATCACGAGGTTGAAGCCCGGCTGGATGTTGCCGCCGTTCTGGCTGAAGCCGGGCGCCTCGGCGCCGTCGGCGACCGCCGGGTACATGCCGGCATCGCGAAGTTGCTGGATGACGAGGGCGGTCCGCTGCGGGAAGTAAGTGTCCTTCTCCCAGTTGCGGGTGGGAGTCCAGTCGCCGTCGCGGGTGTAGGGCGGCTCGCGATGGATGTCGCCCCAGCGGGCCGACTCGCCGATGATCGCCTGCTCAACCTCTGTGGCCCGGCTTTCGTAAAGGGCCGAGGCCTGCGCCGGCGTGAAGAGGCCGTCGTTGAAGAAGTACTTGTAGATGCGGTCCATCAGGAGGACGCGGAACTCCGGATTCGCCCGCAGTTGCTGGAACAGGCGCGAGGGGCACCGGTCGTTGTTCATGCCAACGATGTTGGCGCCGAGACCGAGGCCCGTCCAGTTCGCCCCCAGGGTGCCCTCGGCGTCCCATGAGAAGAACTCGTAGCCGGCGCCGGGCACGCGGTGCCGCGCGGCATACCAGTTGTGGCCGTCCCAGTCCCAGTTGCCGCCATAGAAGTTCATCAGGACGTAGTCGACGAGTGCGGGCACGTCGAGGTACTGCTGGATGGCCTGGTAGTTCGCATTTCCGGCGAGGGCGTTGGCGTCGTAAGTGCCGCCGCCCGTGCTGCCGGTGTTGGCGAGGTTGAACATGGCGTTCCACGCGACCTCGTCGCCCGAGATGATGCTGTCGTTGCAGTTGCGGGCGTCGTACTCCTCCTTGGCCCCGCCGAGGTACGCAGCGGCAAACGCATCGTCGGGCCGCTCCACCGGGTTGTACAGGCCCCAGTAGAGGCCGTCGACGTAGAGGTTCACGAACGTGCCGTGCGATGACGCATCGCCCATCGCCACCTGGGCGTCGTGGCACCACTGGTCGCGGATGTACTGCACATTCGCGTCGCCCCAGACCCACGCGTCGTTGAAGTTCGACCGCAGAATGATCGTATCGAACTGGCTCACGGCGTTGCCGCCGAACAGGTCGAAGTTCAACTTGGTCGGGCCATAGAGGCCCGAAAACCTGATGCGGAACGTGTGCTTGCGGAAACTCGGGTCGCGCCCGACGCCACCGTATATCTTTACGCCGGCGTTGATCTGGAACTCCCTGGTCCCGTCCGCCGTGAAGTATTCCAGCGAACACGGAACGGTGGTCTCGCTGCCCGGGTCGGAGTACGGGCCGCTCGGCCCGAACATGTCGGCCACGGACGTGACAATCGACATCGTGGGGATGGACTTCAGGGCGTTCTTGAGGAGAGCAGAATAGGAGGAATCGTTGACGACCGTCGGGTCCATCTCGTAGTCGGCGGGCGTACCGTTCCAGTCGGTCGGGAACCCCGCCGGCGCGGCCGGCTGGTGGATGACGTCGTCCGGAAAGATGTACGTCTGCGTGTCGACATTGGTCGGCTCAAAGCCGTCCTTGAAGCCCGCCGCCCGCAGCACCGTGGTCTTGGCGATGCGGATAGGCCCCGCGTAGACGGTGCCGGTGCCGGCCGCGGGGGCGCTGCCGTCGAGGGTATAGCGGATCGTGGCGCCGGGCGTCTCCGTCGTTATCGCCACGTCGAACGGGGCGTCGTAGAAGCCGCGGTCGTGGTCGAATCTCGTGTCGGCCACGAACGCAAAGTACTCGCTCAGGTTGGGGGCGCCGGGGGTCGGCGTCGCAAAGTAGTGCTGGCCCAGCCCCAGGTAGTCGATATCCACCAGTTCCGGGAGGACCAGGAAATCGCCGTCGCCCGCGCCCGTGTTCAGCCCCTGGATGGCCAGGACGTTCTGGCCGGTCCTCAGGAGGTTCAGGAAGGAGGAGACGTCGATCTCCTCGTAGTTCAGGGCGTCCGCCCTGGCGTGTTCGGCCGTGGCCGCCGAGTTCCACGCCACGCCGGCCGGGGCGTTGCGCCGGGCCACCTCGGTGCCGTTCAGGTACGCCACGAACCCGTCGTCGTACTTCACCTTCAGCGCGAGCGAGTTGTACTGCGCCGGGCTGGACAGGGTGAACGGAATCCGGATGTAGGCCGAGGGGTTGACACCTTTCATCGCCGCCTCGACATTGGTATGAATAATGGGCCCGTAGACGCCGGCCCCGCCTCCGCCCGCCACTGGCAGGCTCTCAACCGCCAGGCCGCCGTTGCCGAAGTCGCCGACGAGTTTGTAGTCGGTGTAGTTGAAGGCCCTGTATGCGCCCTGGGCGGCGAACAGTTCGACCTCCGCCCCGCCGCCGCCCTGGAACCACACGAATCGCACGGGGTACTTGCCGGCCGCCGGAAAGTTGAACGTGCCCCACGTATCGCCTGCGCCGCGGCTGCCCTGGTAGTCCAGAACGTTCGATCCGGCCGGCGTGCTGGCGTTCGACACCCACGTGGTCGCGGCGCCGGTGATCGTCAGGCCGAAGCCGTCGTCGCTGTTGCACCCGAACGTGTAGAGGCCGGCCTGGGGAACGGTCAGCGTCCCGGTGGCCTCGATGACGATGTTCTCCCAGTAGGTATACGTCGGGGTGACGCCCGGGAGGTTGCGGCCGCTATTGAAGTGGGCGTCGCCGCCATTGTTCAGATAATTGACATATGGGGCGTTCTCGCCGTAGATGTTCTGGTCTCGCCGGTTGCCGGGGGTGCTGATGACGCTTTCCGCCTGGGCCAGGCTGCCGACGTAGAAGTTCGCCATGTACGTCTTGACCGCCCATCCGGGCACGGTGGCCTCGTAGCCGACGGCGCTCGTGCCGCGCAGCGTCCAGCCGCTGTCGTCGAAGTCCCAGTTGGTCCAGTTGGCCACCGGCCCCGTGGGAATGCAGACGCGCGTGTCGGCATCCGGAGCCACCAGCGTCTTGGTCCGGATGTCCTGGGCAAGACCGTACGAGATGTCCGTGAACTGGGGCGGATAGTCGGGCTTGTACTCCGTAGCGATGGTGCGGCCGTCGGGCTGGACCAGGGCCAGGTAGTCGCCGGCGGCGGCCAGTTTGAAGTTCGTGTGCAGTTCCTGGCCGGATACGGCCACGTTCTTGCCGGATGCGAACACCACCAGGTACGCCCCGGCCGCCAGGGGCGTCGAGGGGAAACGCCACTTGGTCAGGTCATCGGAGTCATCGGTCAGGTACCACCCGCCAAGGTCCGCGGCCGATGCGCCGCCGTTGAACATCTCGATCCAGTCGCAGTACTCGCCGTCCTTGTCCTTGAGAGTCGTGGTGTTGTCCGCCATGAACTCATTGATGAGAATGTCGCTTGCCAGGAGGAGCCTCGCCTCGAGGACTTCAAAACGAGGGCTTGCCGCCGATCCTGGCAAGACTCTGGTTGGCATGGACTTTCGCCTTTACGCTGGGGGGGCGCCCACCGGGTCTCCAGAAGGTAGATACACCCTCCCCGCTCGCGGAGGTATCCCCCAACTATAGCCTATAAGCCCGCCGAATCAACCTTACAGGGTTGTACGCTCCCGGTGGGGCAAAGCGCATGGCGTTTGTGCTTTCGCTGGCGGCTCACTGGGCCGCGAATGCGAACCGGCCCCAGAGTTGCGGCGTCAGTTCCGCCTCGCTGGGGATGTCGCTGGTGAGGCCCGTGGCCTTGTTGGTCCAGTACGCCCGCTGCGTGGTCCGAAACTCGCTGCCGCGCAGGACACCAATGTCGCCGCGCAGGACCATCCCCGCCTCGGGCTTCAGGCCGAGCGCGGCCAGGGGAATGGCGAACTCGAATTCGCCGCCCGGCCCGGCCGCAAAGACCAGGTCCTTGGTCACATCATCGACGCGGTCGAACGTGATCGTCCTGAGGGGCGAACTGAAGTGGACGCCGTCGCCGCCACCGCCCGGCGCGACCGGCCGATATAGCACCGCCACCGGCTTGCCCTTGACCATCGCCACCAGAAGCCGCACGTCGCCCGTGGCGGCGCGGGCGCGCTTCGGGTCGGCTTTCGGGTCCGTGCCGACCATGAGGTCCAGTGCGCCGCCGGTCTTGAAGAGGTTGGGCAGCGACGTGCCGGCGTTATTGAGCATGTTCGGTTCGCCGGTCTTGTAGGCGGCGTAGAGGCGGTCGCCCGCGACGGCCAGGGCCGCCTCGGCCTTCTGCTCCGACCGGCCCCAGTCGCCCTGCTGTTTCCAGCGCCGGTCGATCGTCACCCAATTGGCGCCGGCCCAGTCGTCGAGTTTGGCGTCGACCGTCGGCGCCGCGGGACGTATCGCCACCACCAGGGTGTCCTGCTTTCTCTGCTGCTCCTGGCGTCGCGCTTCGGTCTCGACGAACCACGCGCGGCACGCCGCCAGCATCTCCGGCGTCACGTTCAGCGTCCGGGCCGGCAGGCGCCGGATGGTCTCCAGGCCGTCGAGACGGAGGATGCTGGGGAAGTTGGTCGCCAGGTAGACGTTCCCGTCGGAGGTCTGCGTGATGGAGGGCCAGAACGACTCCTCGCCGTTCGTCACGCCACTGAGGAGCATGCCGCGCTCGGCCTTCGGCATCGACCACGCCGCCTCGCCGTAGCGGCAGTCGCGAAAGAGCGTGGCCACAAACAGGCCGTCGGTGGTGAAGAGGTACACGTTGCCCTTGTTGCCGTTGATGGCCCACATTTCGCCGGCGTCGCCGCGCCGCGGGGTGAAGGCGGGGCCCAGGAGCCGCGTCGTGCCGATGACCTCGCCGGGAAACTCGGGCATCGCCGCAATGTGCGAGGCGTGCAGGCCAGGCCACACGCTCGGATAAGACCACAGGGCCCTGCCCTTGCGGGCGCCGCCCACCGACTCCGGGGCGAAAGGCTTGGGGGCGACCGTCAGGACGGTCCATCCGTCGCGGCACAGGAGGACCTGCCCGCCCCCGGAACTTGTCGGCTGCTGCGGGTCCGGCACCAGCACCTCGCCTTTCGCAAGGTCGTACACCGGCGCGCCCTTGGCCGTGAACCGCTGCACGGCGAACCGCACGGCGCTGCCCGTGACGATCGAGAGGTCCGGCGACACGGTGATGCCCGAGCCCGCGGAGCCCTTGGCGAAGGCCACTTCGTCGGGCTGCATGTGCGCGTCGCCGTCGAGGTCGGTCCAGGTGAAAAGGAGGTTGTTCCAGTCGGGCTTCTGCGGGTCCACGCCCTGCGGCAGCCGCGACCTGAACCGCTCTTCCTTGAGAATCTTCCAGTCGGCCGGCCGCCCCAGCGCCGCCACGGGCACGGCCACGTGATCGCGTTCGACCCAGATGAGGACAATCGGTGCGCCGTTGGTCGGGTGGCAGCCGAAACAGTCCGTCAAGTACTTGCGCCAGTTGGTATGGATGGCGGTCTCGGGCGGGCCGCTCGAAGACCACCCGTCGGGCATGGGCAGGTCGCCGGGGCCGGGACGGTGATGAATGTAGACAAGTTCGCTCGTTCCTTTGGCCCAGTCGAGTTTGAAGGTCATGCCGCCGAGGTAGAACAGGCTGTTGTCCTTCGGGTCCAGGACGCCCCCGCCGCCGTAGATGGGAGGCCCGTAGAAGGCCTTGACGAGTTTGCCGTCGAGCGTCCAGAGGCTGACTCGCTTCGGCTGGAAATCCTCTTCGGCGACCCAAAGGCGGCCGTCGCCGGAGATCGCGATCCCTTTGGGGTTGTTCATGTGGTTCGGGTCGTACGGCCCCGCCTTGGGAGCGCCGCCCGCACCGACGGTCCGCACGGCCTTGCCTTCGGCGGAGAAGACCTTGACCTGGTGACTCGCGCCGCGGTCGCTTATGTAGATGTTGCCCGCGTCGTCGAGGGCCAGTTGCTGCGGGTCCTCCAGGCCCTTGGCCACGACCGCCTGCGGCTGCGGAAGCGGCGTGTCCTGGCGGATCTGGTCCGCCAGCGGCAGCGCCAGGCGCAGGAGCCGCTTGCCCGAGATCGCCAGGAGGCCGCCCTTTGCGTCGAAGGCCAGGCCGCGTCCGTCCTCCAGCGCCGCCGTGCCCAGGACCTTGGCGGCCGCCGCATCGACGAACAACAGTTGGTTCATCTTCGTCAGGCTGGCGGCCACCAGGCCGTTGCGTGCCGCAAGGCCGCCCACGGCCGCGCGCTCCTTGTCGGGGAACTTGAAGTTCGGCGTGAGGACGGGCGGGTCCTCGCCGAAGCCGAACCGCTTATCGCCCGGCGCCTTGAGTTTCTTCTCGCCCGTCACCAGTTGGTGCAGGCGCAGTTCCGGCACGTTCTTGTTGAAGCCGTCGCCTTCCCAGGCGGTGGCGGTGTAGGCGTAGACACCGGGCACGGGCTTGTCGCCGGCGTCGCGGGTGATGTACGAGGCCCCGGTCCACACGCCGCCGATCCACATCTGGCCGTGGAGTTTGCGGCCCTCCAGGTCGAGCCACGCGACGCCGCTGCCGCCCTCGGCCACGAAACTGCCGATGATGACCTGCGGCGGCGATGGTTCCTTGGAGTCGCCTCGCGGCGGCGCCGCACCCGCCGGAATGAAGCACACCGCCGACGGCGGCGTGTGGTTCGTCAGCCACTCGCTGCTGGTGTCCTTCGTCCGCCACGGGGGGTTGCCCGGGTTGTAGACCGTGAACTCGTACCGCAGGTCGATGCCCTTGCGGCACAGGCCGCGCACCTGGTACTTGCCCGGCCCGACGAGTTTGCCGGGAATGTGATAGACGGCGTGGGCGGCCGCATTGGGGTCTCGGCCGAGGTCGTCGAGGCCGTCCCACCAAACCACCTGCGCACCGGCCTCGAAAGGCGCCTCGCTCACAAGGTTCCGGACGCGCCGGCCGTCCGCATCCTCAATGACCAGCGTCACCAGGCCCGCTGAGTCGAGGGCAAACCGCACGGGGATGGGCGCGTGCCCGACCGGCTCTTGTGTCGCCGGCGGCGCCACGGCACCGCCGGCGCTCGATGCGGCAAGCCCGATCACGACAGCCAGCAGAATCTGAACGTGCATGGCCCGGCCTCCTCTGAACCTGCGGGCAGTCATCTTACCTGCGCCCGACTCAACCCGGCAAGGACAGAGGGGTTTCGGTTGAACGTCTGCGCCATTGCCGCCGGACGAGAAGCAGGTTAGACTACCGCTCTATAGCAGGCGAATGTCGAAAGGAAATCCCCATGCGAGCCGTCATTCAGCGCGTCAGCGAGGCCGGCGTGACCGTCGAAGGCAAGGTGACGGGCGCCGTCGGCAAGGGCCTGCTCGTCCTGCTGGGCGTCGCCAACGCCGACACCGAGGAGACGGCGCGGGCGATGGCCGCCAAGATCGCCAAACTGCGGATCTTCTCCGACGCCGAGGGCAAGATGAACCTGTCGGTGCAGGACGTCGGCGGCGGCGTCCTGGCCGTCAGCCAGTTTACGCTCCTGGCCGACACGCGCAAGGGCAACCGCCCCAGTTTCACCGACGCCGCGCCCCCCAAGAAGGCCTACGCCCTCTATGAGACGTTCTGCGACGCCGTGGCCGCGCTCGGCCTGCCCGTGGGCAAGGGCATCTTCGGCGCCCACATGGACGTGCGGCTGACGAACGACGGGCCGGTCACGATCGTCATGGATATGTGAAAACACAATTTTTCAGCGGGGAGCCGAAGGCGACCTCGCTGGCGGGCATACCGGCGGCTCTGATGAAAGGAACGGTCATGATGCCGAGGCTGGCAGATTGGGGTTTGGAGATCGGGTTCACCGTGGCCGCAATCGCGATCCTTCAGGCTGCGGCCTACGCCACGGTCGGCAGCGAGACCGAGGGCAAGATGAAAGTCGCCCTCAAGGCGCCGGCCAAGGCGTACGCCTTCAGCCTGAAAGACGTGCGCCTGCTCGACGGGCCGTTCAAGCACGCCATGGAACTCGACCAGAAGTACCTGCTGGGCCTCGACCCGGACCGCCTTTTGCACAACTTCCGCAGGAACGCCGGCCTGCCCTCCTCGGCCCAGCCGCTGGGAGGATGGGAAGAGCCGAACTGCGAGGTTCGCGGCCACTTCGTGGGCCATTACCTCTCTGCGTGCGCGATGATGTACGCCAGTTCCGGCGACGAAAAACTCCGGGAGCGGGCGAACCTGCTCGTGGCCGAACTGGCCAAGTGCCAGGACAAGTTTCCCTCGGGTTACCTGAGCGCGTTCCCCGAGGAGTTCTTCGACCGCCTCGAAGCGGGCAAGCCCATCTGGGTGCCCTGGTACACGCTCCACAAGGTCCTGGCGGGCCTCGTCGACATCTACTGCCTCTGCGACAACGACCAGGCCCTCGACGTGGCCAAGAAGATGTGCCGCTGGGTCAAGACCCGGACCGACCGACTCAGCGAAGGCGAGATGCAGAAGACCCTTGGCGTCGAGCACGGCGGCATGAATGACGCCCTGGCCGAGATGTACGCCGTCACGGGCGACGAGACTTACCTGCAACTCGCGCGGCGGTTCTACCACAAGGCCGTCCTCGACCCGCTGGCGAGGCGTGAGGACCGGCTGACCGGCCTCCACGCCAACACGCAGTTCCCGAAGGTCATCGGCGCGGCACGCCAGTACGAACTGACGGGCGACGAGGGCCTTCGCACCATCGCCACGTTCTTCTGGGACGTCGTGACCGGGGAGCGGTCCTACGTAATCGGCGGCAACAGCAACGGCGAGGTTTTCTCGCCCAAGGAGAAACTCTCGCAGGCGCTCGGGCCGAACACCACCGAGACGTGCAACACCTACAACATGCTCAAACTCACGCGGCACCTCGTCCTGTGGGAAGCCCAGGCCCGGCACGCCGACTACTACGAGCGGGCCCTTTACAACCACATCCTCTCATCGCAGAACCCCGACACCGGCATGATGCTCTACTACGCCCGCCTCAGGACCGGGAGCATCAAGGAATTCGGCGGGCCGCTCGACGCCTTCTGGTGCTGCACGGGCACCGGCGTCGAGAACCACGCCAAGTACGCCGACAGCATCTACTTCCACGACGGCGCCAAGGGCCTGTACGTGAACCTCTTCATCGCCTCCGAACTGGCGTGGAAGAAACGGGGCGTCAAGGTCCGCCAGGAAACCAGGTATCCGGAGGCCGACACCACGCGCCTCGCGTTCACCTGCGAGAAGCCGGTGGAACTCGCCGTGAGCATCCGGCACCCGTGGTGGGCCGTGTCGGGCATCCAGGTGTCGGTCAATGGCGCAGAGCACTCGGCCGAGAGCAAGCCCGGCGCCTACGCCGTCGTCGCGCGGACGTGGCAGACCGGCGACACGCTGGACATCGCCATGCCGATGACCCTCCGGACCGAGGGGTTCCGCGACAATCCGAAGCGGCTGGCCCTCATGTACGGGCCCGTGGTCCTGTGCGCAGAGGTGAACCCCGCCCGGGAGTTCCCCGTCATCGTCGGCGAGGTCGACCGGATCGTATCGAGCATCAAGGCCACCGAGGGAGCGCCCCTGACTTTCACCGCCGCCTCGTCGATCTTTCGCGGGCCGCCGGACCAGCCTCCCGCCGACATCACGCTCGTCCCGTTCTATAAGATGTACAAGAAGCCATACATCGTCTACTGGGACGTGCTGACGGCCGACCAGTGGAACGCCCGGCAGGAGGAGCACAAGGCGGAACTCGAGCGCCGCAAGGCCCTCGAGGCCCGCACGGTCGACAGCGTCGCCATCGGCGACGGCAAGGCCGAGGGCGAGCATAACCTCAAGGGCGAAAAGAGCGGCGCCGGCGACTATCACGGCAGGAAGTGGCGCCACGCCGGCGACGGCGGATGGTTCGCCTACGACCTCAAGGTCCTGCCCGACAGGCCCGTGGAACTCCTCGTCAACTACTGGGGCAGCGACGTCGGTTCACGCGAATTCGACGTCCTGGTCGACGGCACGCGCATCGCCACGCAGAAACTCAACAACAACAAGCCGGGCAAGTTCTACGACGAGGTCTACGCCGTCCCCCCCGAGTTGACCAAGGGCAAGGAGAAGGCGACCGTCCGGTTCCAGGCGCATCCGGGGAACACGGCGGGCGGCGTCTTCGACCTCAGGATGCTGCGGAAGGAGTAGGCGGCGTCGCTCGCCGACTGCCGAAATGCGGGGTGGCACGGCCACGAAGAATCGCGTGGCGATGCCGCCCACCGTTTGGCCGCGGCCGGAACGGCCGCGATGATTAACGAGCGTCGCCGTGCCGGCGACGGCTAAACATCGCGAGGACCAGGCACGCGAACGACTTCCAGAGTTTGGGTGATTTCCTGCTCGCGCCGCGCGAGGTCCCAGCCGAGAACGCCGCCGGCAATCTCCGCCAGTTCCCCGAGCACGTCCGGCCGGGCGTCGCCCACGAGGGCGATCGTGCTTCGCCGGCAGACGAGGTCCGCCAGGTGCTCGACGAACTCCCCCGCGACGATGCGGCGGATCTCGGCCGCCGTGTACCCCAGGAGCGACCGTAGCGGCGTCTCGGCGCCGGCGTCGGCTCCCATGGCGTATGCCTCTGCGGCCGTGCCGTAGCGGTCCACGAGAACGGCCACACGGTCTTGCTCGAGGCCCGACTTCTCGGCGACGCGGCGAATCCACTCGCGGCGCCGCTCGGGATCAACCGGGAAATCCCTGCCGCCGCCGATGGCCACCCTTTGCGTGGCGCACCGCCGCTCCACGCCCAGCCGCGCGAGGACCCGGTCGGCCGCCTGCTCGGCCAGTGCGCGGAACGTCGTCCACTTGCCCCCGATGAGGCAGTAGACGGGGAACTCGCGGCCGCCTGCCGGCTCAATCACCTCCACGCTGTGCCCGCGGCTGACGTTGGCCAGGACCTCGCCCTGGCTGGCAGGCAGCGGCCGCACCCCGCAGAACGTGAACACGATATCCTGGCGCGTAATCTCAATGGCCGGAAACACGCCGCCAAGCGTCGTCATCATGTAATCGATCTCGGCGTCGTCGCACGCGGCCGAATCGGGGTCGTCCGTCCGAATGTCGGTCGAGCCCATGACGACCTTGTCCTTGAGCGGGAAGACGATGCACACGCGGCCGTCGGCGTGCTGGTAATAGACCATGCGGTCGCCGAGGGCCTTGTGGAGGCCCGGGTGGCGGACCACCAGGTGCGATCCTTTCGTGCCGCCCATGAAGTGCGTCTCCAGGCCCAGCATGCGGTTCGCAAGGTCGACCCACGCGCCCGTGGCGTTGATGACGATGCGGGGCCGGACCGTCACGGACTGGCCGGTCACCTCGTCGGTGAGGAAAACCTCGGCGCCCCGGCACCCCCGGAGGCGCACGTAGTTGAGCGCCCGGCACCGCGGGTCAGCGGCGCGGGCGTCCTGGATCAGTTCGATGCACATGCGCTCGGGCTGGCTGATCTCGGAGTCCCAATAGGTCGCCGTGGCGACAATCGACGGGTTGAGGCCGGGGATCGTCCGCAGCGACTCATCGCGGGGCGTAAAGTAGTGCTTCGGCGTGCGGCGGTCCCTGCGGGTCACGAAATCGTAGAACCACAGGCCCATCTTGACCAGCAGAAGGCCGCGGCTGCCCGGCCGGACCGAGACGCCCCAGAAGATGAGCGTGGACCGCAGCAGGCCGCCGAGCCACGAAAACAGCGGGATGGTCGTCCGAAGCGGCGTTACGTAGTGGGGGGCATTGTCGATAAGACGGTTGCGCTCGAAAAGCGACTCGCGCACGAGGCGAAACTCGCGGTGCTCCAGGTACCGCAGGCCCCCGTGGATCATCCGCGACGACTTCGAACTGGCCCCCGCCACGAAGTCCGACTTATCGACCAAGAGGCAGTCGACGCCCTGAAGCGCCAGTTCGCGCAATAGCCCGACCCCGTTGACCCCGCCGCCAAGAATCAGCACGGAGACTTCGGGGTTGGCCTTGAGGTCCTGGAGAATCTCTTCACGCCATGTCATGGGAGATGATTCCGGTTGCGGTGCCGCATCAGGATCGCATCCGCCGCGCGATCGTTCCGTGGATGCCGGCCAGGGCCGGGTACAACTGCCGGTAGACCTCGAACCCCTGGGCGTAGACCTGTGAGAGCGCGGCGTTGGGCTGGTAGACGCGCCCCGGCCGGCCCACGTGCTCGAAGGCGTCCTGCTCGTCTTTGTAGACGCCGACGCCGATGCCGGCCAGGATGGCGGCCCCCAGGGGTGTGGCCTCTTCGACGCGCGGCACCTCGATGGGCTTGCCGACGACGTCGGCCTTGTTCTGCATCCAGAATTCGCCGCGCGTGGCCCCGCCGACGGCCACGATCCGCTCGGCCTCAATGCCCAGGCCCTTCTCGACGGCACGGACGATGTCGAGGAACTGGTAATCGAGTCCCTCGACGATCGCGCGGATCATGTCGCCCCGCGTGGTCATGCTCCGCAGGCCCACGAACGCCCCCATGGAATGCGGGTCGACCACCGGGCACGTGCTGCCGCAGACGTGCGGCAGGAAGAAGACGCCGCCCGCGCCCGGCGGCGCCTGGGCGGCCGCGCCGAACAGGTAGTCCCACGCCGCGCCCCCCGCGGTGTCGGCCTGGCGAGCAACCTCGGCCCCGTACTGCTTGCGGAACCACTCGAGGGCCTCGCCGGCCGGCGTGCTCGCCCAGGCCGCATACACGCCGCGCGCCACGTGGGCCTGGATCGTCAGGCCGGTGGCCTGTACCTGCGGCGTGAGGACGGGCTGGCGGATGGGCGTCGACACGATCTCCCACGTGCCCGTCACGTCGAGGACGATGCCCGGCCGGAAGGCCCCGACCGGCAGCGCGCCGCACAGGTGATCGTGGCCGCCCAGGATGACGGGCGTTCCGGCGGGCAGGCCCGTGGCCGCCGCCGCCTTCGGGCTGACCTCGCCCAGGGGCGTGGCGCTGGGATACGCGTCGGGCATGAGCCGCCGGTCGATCCCCGCCAGGCCGAGCATCTCGTCGGACCAGTTCAGCCGCCGCTGGTCGAACAGCAGCGTGCACGACGCCATGCTGTAGTCGGTGGCCGGGCGCCCGCAGAGCATGAAGTTGAGGAAGTCTTCGATGAGGAGCCACTTGTCGGTGCGCGCGAGGATGGCCGGCTCGTGCTCGGCCATCCACAAAATCCGCAGGGCCGAGTTGATGGCCCAGACGGGATTGCCGCCGACGGAGAAGGTCTTGCCGACGCCGACGTGGTCTTTCCACCACTGAAGTTGCGGCCCGGTCCGCGGGTCGAGCCAACTGATGAACGGGTAGAGCCATCGGCCCTGGGCGTCGATCGGCACGCCGTCCATGCCCATGCCGGTGACGGCCAGGCCGCGGACCTTCTTCGGGTCGTCGATCCGCGCGACGGCTTCGCGGATGGCCTCGGCGGTGCCGCCCCATATCTGCTCCGGCTGCCAGACCGTCCACTCCGGATGGTCCGGCTCCGGATTGAACCGCATGGTCGGGCGGCTGGCGGACGCGGCCACGTTGCCGCGCGCGTCGTAGACGACGGACTTCAGGCTGGTCGAACCCAGGTCGATGCCGACCAGATAGTCCATGTTGATACCTCGTAGTCCCAAGTCTGGCTTCTTGTCATCTTATAGAAGCACCGCGCCCCTTGCGCCGTTTAGCCGTCGCCGGTACGGCGACGAACCTTGTTACGCGGCCGAACCGGCCGCCGCTAAACGGGCAAGACGCAGCACAGTCTCAGGCCCAGAATCCGTCGGTGGTCCTGCCCTGCCAGTGGTCCATCGAGATCGGGTACCGGCCGTACATCCGCAGGGTGTGCAGCATGGCCAGGTAATTGGCGGGCTTGACGGAGGAATGGATCGTGTTGCTGGATGACAGGATGAACCCGCCGCCGGGCGCCGCCTGGCGGATGACCTCCTTGGTCTCGCGGATGACGTCCTCGATCGAGCCGAAGGCCAGCGTCTGGGCGCAGTTCACGTTGCCCTTCAGGGCGATGCGCCGGCCGTACTTCGCCTTGACCCGGCCGATGTCCATGCCCGCCACCGGGTCGATGGGGTCCAGGCAGTCGATGCCCGAATCAATGACCATATCTATGATCGGCCACAGGTTGCCGTCGCTGTGCTTGATGACGAAAAGGCCGAGTTCCTTGAAGCCGCCCACGACCTTCTTGAGGCCCGGGTACAGGTACTGCCGGAACATCGCGGGCGAGACGAACGGCGCGCGGGCCGAACAGTAGTCGTCGCCCGTGAACACGAAGTCGGCGCCACGCCGCGCCACTTCCTTCGCCATCTCCAGGTTCACCTCGACCGACAGGTCAACCAGCCCTTGCACCAGCGCCGGGCAGTCGACCAGCGCCGTCATCAACTCGCTGAAGCCCATCAGGTATCGCGGCACCGAGAAGACGTCGTTGAGGTGGACGCCGATGGCCTTGCGGCCCTTGAAGTGCTCGACGACCCCCTCGAGGCCGGCGTACCGGCCCTTGGCGTGCGGGTCGGGCGGGGCGTAGCGCCGGAGGTCCTTCAGGGTCTTGATCGGGCCGGCGATCGGAAACGTGTCTTCCTCTCCGGTGTACCGCCGCGTGACGCCCCACTCGTTCTTCCATTCGTTCGGCCCTACCTGCTCCTTGCGGAAGTCGGGCGACGTGAGGATGGCGTCCCACTCCATCCGCACCACGAACTCTTCGTACGAGCAGCCGGGGCACAGGACTTCGCGGACCTTGCGGTCGACGGCCCACTCGAAATGCGGGATGCGGTCGGGCTCCTGCCGCCCGAGGACCGTCATCACGCGCTCGGCCGAGGTCGTGTCAGCCATGGTGGAGTCCTGCCCCTATCGGGAGCGCGGCCGTGCCGGCCGCGGCCAAACACCTACGGCCCGGCGGCCATCCGGGCCGAGAGTTTCCGCCACGCCTCTATCGACCTTGCCAGGTGCGCGCGGGCGTCGCCGCCCAGGCCGTAGCACTGAAGCCCGATCGGCCCCTTGTAGCCCATGCCGTGCAGCGTCTTCAAAAACTTGTAGATGTCAAACGTGCCCGAATCGAGGGGCTGGATCAACCGGTCCCAACCGCTCGCGCGGTCCGCGTGGTCCGCGCCGTTGACGGTCACCACCAAGAGGTGCGGCAGCGCCTGCCGCAGGAGCGGCTCCATGTTGGTCTCGTCGCCCATCTTAAGCCAGTGGCACAGGTTGAACTGGGCGCCCACGTTCTTGCGGTCGACCTTCTTGGCCACGCGGATCGCGTCTTCGACGCGCTCGCACCAGTCTCCCGCGTGCGGATAAAGCGCCACCCGGATACCCGACTCCTGGGCGATGTCGGCGATCTGGCGGATGATCTCGACCGCGCGCCCGTCGCGGTCTTCGGCCGAAGGCGGGCCGCCCTGCACCAGCAGGCCCAGGATCGTGTCGCGCCCTTTCAGGAGGCCGACGACCTCCTTAAGGCGCGGATCGTACTTCGGCTTCGCCGGGTCGATATTGACCGCGACATAGACCTGGTACAACTTGAGGCCCTGCTCGTCGAGCGTCCGCAGCCTCTCGGGCACCTGGTCGAGCCACAGGTGTGCCGCGCCCGCGTAGCCGAGTTCCTTGAGCATCTCGGCCTGCTCTTTGAGGCTGCGGTGCTTGGAGTCGTGCGTGTCCATGCACAGGGCGAAGAAGGGGTTGGCGAGGCCGTTGTTCTCGGCTTCGCCGGCGAAGGCGGAGGCGAGGGCGAAGGCGGCGGCCGCCGCCGCGAGGATGGTCAGTCGGCAGCGCATCGTAGACCCTCCGCATTACGCCCCGGCCAGTTGCTCGCGGAGCCAGGAGATGCTGGCCGCAAGGTTCTCGTCGGTGCCCGAGCACTCCAGGGAGATCACGCCGTCCCACTTGGCCTTCTTGAGGAGGCGGATGCACTCCTTGATGTTCGCCGCATTGACGCCCTTGCCGATGGGCGTCTCGGACATGGCGATGCCGGTCTGGTCGCCGCGCACCGCGGACGCCAGGGCGGGGCTCACATCCTTGATATGCATATACCGCAGTTTCGGGAGGAACCGCTTGAGGAAATCCACGGGGTTTCCGCCCGCGATGAACGAGTTGCCCGTGTCGAGGTTGAAGCCCAGGTACGGCGAGTCGAAAAAGTTCAGCATCCGGTCCAGGAGTTCCGGGTTGGTGGTGTACGGCCCGTGGGTCTCGATGTTGACGACGACCTTGTAGTCCTCGGCCCACTCGAGGATCTGCCGGTAGTTCTCCTTCGTCAGGGCCATGACCTCGTCGTCGGTGTACCCCTCAGGCTTGAACTGGCCGTCGGTGGTATCGACGCACGGACACCCGATCTCGTGGGCGAACTGGATCGCCCGCTGGGCGTAGCGGACGGCAAACGTAGCCCCGAGCGGCCCGGTGATCGGGAAGGCGGCATCAATCTGCGACGCCCTCAGGCCGTTGGCTTCCATGTAGCGGCGCAGGCGCACGGGGTTCGAGTCCAGAGACACCGCCGGACTGTACCCGAGGCCCTGGATGAAATCCTGGCCGTCCACGACGCCGAACTCCAGGTACTCGAGGCGGAACTTCTTGGCCGCCTCGACGGCCTGCTTGAACGAACCGCTGAGGCACCGCCAGTTGTCGGTGTGCATGCTCAGTTTGATCATCGCCGGTCTCCTTTTCGAGTGAGAGTGCCCGCCCTTCGTCGATCGCGGAGGGCAACGTACTACCGGGCCGCCGAAAGGTCAAGAATTCAATGGCACCGGGGGCTTGCGTGGCACGGTTCCAGTGGCCATAGTAGGCGCAGGTGCGCCGGTTCGTGCCCGTGCCACCTGGCGCGCCGCAGCATGGGAGGATAGCCATGCCGATGATCTGGACCGCGTTTCTTGTGGTCGCGGGGCTGCCCATCGTCGCGGCGGCCCAGGCGGGCCCGCCGGCGGTGCGCCCGGCGCCGCAGGCGGTCGTGGAGGTCGAGGAAGACGTCTACACCTACCAGCCCGCCAACAACGGGGCCGGGCCGCTGTGGTGTTTCGGCTCGACGTGCCTGGTGCGGATCGGCGACGACGTCTTTGCCAGCGGCTTGGAGACCCTCGCCGAGGCCAAGCCGCTGAACAATTGCCGCTGGACGCTCTTCAAGCGCGGCCCCGGCGGCTGGCAACTCCAGTCGGCCGACAAGTCTGGCCGCACGCGCGAGCCGTGCCCGATGGCCGGCCTGCCCGACGGGCGGCTCTTTCTCTCGGCCAACCCTACGCTGGTGACCGACCCCGGGACCTACGCGGGACCCGCGCGGCCGGAGATTCTGCAATTCTCCGCCGCCGACCCCAAGGCGCCCTTCACCACGATTCTGCCCGCCTGGGAGGGCGCGCCGCAGTTCACCGAGCACTCGTACCGCAGTTTCGCCGCCGACGGACCCCGCGGCGAACTCATCCTCTTTCAGAACATCGGTTACACGCACGCCGAGTGGGCCTTCCGCGACGCCGCCGGCAAGTGGGCCGCCAGCGGGAAACTGGTGTGGCCCTGGGGCGCCGAATACGAGAAACCCCAGCCCATCCGCGTCTGCTACCCTACGGTGGCCCTCAAGGACCGGGCGGTGCACTTCTCGGGCGTCAGCGACATCATCGAGCCCAACAGCCAGTGGCGAGCCTATAAGAAACAGATCACCGGGCAGGAATGGGACTACGAGTTTCGCCGGCTCTTCTACACGTGGACCGCCGACATCGCCGGCGGCAAGTTCAGCCCGTGGGTCGAGATCGCCAGCCGCGAGAAGACCTGCGGATGGATCCTTCCGAAGGACCTGTGGGTCGCGCCCGACGGAGCAGTCCACATCCTCTGGACAGAGCGGGCCATCGATCCGCGGCTGCGCGAGAAGTTCTTCCCGCGCGAGATGCAGGCGCACGCCCTGAACTACGCAGTGGTGCGCGGCGGCCAGGTGGTCTCGCGGCGGACGCTGGCGATCGGCGAGGAAGGCAAGTCCGGCGAGATCCCGGACTTCGGCCGATTCCACGTCACGCCGGAAGGCAGGCTACTGGTCTTCTACTACGTCGCCGGGGCCGCGCCCGACGGCAAGAGGGTCTCGGAGAACCGCCTGATGGAACTCTACCCCGACGGCACAAGCAGCCCCCCCGTGTGCGTGCCCATGAGACACCCGATGAGCAACTACTTCACGGCCACGGTTCGCGCCGGCTCACCGCCGTCCAGCACGCTCGACCTTCTGGGCCAGCGCGCGGGCACGCCGAATACGATCAGTTACGCCCGTATCCGGCTGAAATGAGTCCGACGCCGAACTTCTTGTTTGGCCGCCGCCAGCACGGCGAAGCAGTTGCGGATTGCGAATTGCGGACTGAAAGGCAAACGCCTCGTGTCCCTGAAAGCCTGGAGGAAGAGGGGGGCCTTTGCCGATAACTCCCGCAGCGCTCCAAGTGGGCGGGCCGCTTGGGGTTATGCGAGAGGAGGTCGGCCGATGATTCCCCTGGGAAGGC
>Ga0315280_10002273_pt1 | contig 31351 bp, 32 predicted proteins | sample YL17G06_40_MG_FD_203697 | JGI IMG/M metagenome (GOLD analysis project Ga0315280, IMG submission 203697) | Sediment microbial communities from Yellowstone Lake, YNP, Wyoming, USA - YL17G06_40 | ecosystem: Environmental > Aquatic > Freshwater > Lake > Sediment | place: USA: Wyoming | collected... | reverse complement strand
TAGGACATTGCGTGCCCTTGACAAAATTTCAAGGCATACTTCTTTAAAAACGAGATCGGCGCAGCCCATTTTTGCGTCGTCAATTAATTCTTTGCAAGCTTGAAGGACTTGTTCGCTCAAGGCAATTCCACCCTGCAATCAGATACCTTAACTGTAAAACATTAAAACTCTTATGAATTTATAAACAGAATTCAAAATCCATTTTCTGAATGGACAGTGTTACATATAATTTCTTATATTTACCTAAGGATTGCGAATCGCTTGCATCGAAAATGTTAGGCGAATCTAATCAGAGAGCACGTTTGAATAACATAGTGATTATTTCTCCCAAACATCGAGAGGAGGCTTATGATCTGGAGGTATCGGTGACCTATATTTCTTATTGCTTATTCTCTGTCCATGTTCCTCTTTTGCTTTCGTTAAGGCACCGCCATTTGTCAAGAGATCAATAACTGTAGCAGCCATCACCTTTGCTGCAAATATTAATGACACATGTCCAATTCCAACTCCACTTTGCGCTACGGCTTGCCAAGAATGTGCAGGTGTACCTAAAACCCAAGTAGCAGTGCCAAATTCTACACTGGGTGCTTGCCAACTCACGTCGGCTACATCGGTGCTACCATGGCTAACTTCACCTTCACCCCAAGGATCAGGGACTTCATCGTCTATCAATTTATCCACAAGTCTCTCCCATCCGGGACGCTTAGATTTCCTTAATTGCGCAATCTTCATTTCAGAAGTAATTGTCTTAGCAATCTCCTCTACAAACTTTAAATCTTCATCACTGTATTTGGGAAGCCCAATTTCTTGCATGTTCTTAACGATCAGCTCCGCGATGGTTCTGTTAGGAATTACATTATAACTTCCTTCAAGGAACTCTGTTTTTAACTCGGTTCGCGTCATAATTGCTGCTCCTTTCGCTATGTCAAGAATCCAATCGTATATGAATTCCATCTGATCTCTTTCTGGCGCTCTTACGTAGTACCAGCTTCTAGCGTATGGTGGCACAATATTCGGCTGGTCTCCGCCCTTTTCAATTATATAATGTATTCTTGCGTCTTGGATTATGTGTTCTCTAAGATAGTTTACGCCCATGTTCATTAATTCCACTGCATCCAACGCGCTTCTACCCTGCTCAGGAGAAGCACCGGCGTGGGAAGCCTTGCCATAAAAGTGAAACTTAACCGAGTTAATAGCTAGGCTACTTATCAAGGAAGCTTCATTCATGGTGTTTGGATGATGGCTAATTACAGCATCTACATCGTTAAAATATCCATCTCTAACCATGTACACTTTACCTGAGAAATTCTCCTCAGCTGGGCATCCAAAGAATTTGATGGTGCCCATTATTTTATGTTGTTCCATGGCTTTTTTTACTGCTATCGCGGCTGCCATGCCGCTTGATCCGTGAATGTTGTGTCCGCATCCGTGTCCCGGTTTTCCTGATTCTAATTGTTCTTGCCATGGAACCTTTTTCTGCGATAACCCGGGTAGTGCATCGTATTCGCCCATTATTCCTATAACTGGTTTTCCTTCACCCCAAGTGGCTACGAAGGCTGTTGGCATGCCTGCGATTCCTCGTTCAACCTTAAATCCATGTTTCTCTAGCTCTTCTGCTAGAAGCGCTGAAGACTTAGATTCAATTAAGCCCAGCTCAGCAAACTCCCACACCTTGTCGCTTATTTCAATAATTGACTTCTTATTGTTCTCAATCCAATCAAAAGCACATTCCTTATCAGCAGACATGAATGACACCTAGAATATACAAATAGAATGCCCATCTGGTTTTTATGATTTTCTGAGGCTTTACTCTACAATCCAGAAATGAATGCCGCCTCTTGATTTACTCAGACAAAAACTATTTAGTGCGGCTTATGCATCAAACTCCAACATCAAGACAACATCGAGGTGTTCTTGTGAGCATAGAAAATAATACACGTACAATTGATGATGGGAGAAGGCAATTTCTAGAACAAGAAAAAAAGCAAAAGGCTAGGGATGCCTAATATGGACGTAAAAAGTGAACTTCGCTTTATCGGAGTTGTGGAAAAAGCTGGGGAACAAGAGGCTAAAGTACGCATTTTCCCTGAATTCTGCGCTGGACTCAAGGGCATAGAGGATTTTTCTCATCTAATTATTTTATACTGGATTCACTTGCGTGACAACGAAGAGGAAAGGCGAACCCTGCTGGTTTTTCCGCGGCGGCATGTGGTGAATGTGGAAACGGGTGTTTTTGCCTGTAGAAGCCCATCCCGCCCAAACCCGATAGGTTTATGCGTAGTAGAACTGTTGAAAATTGAAAAGTGCGTTTTAACAGTGAAGGATCTTGACGCTTTTGAAGGTTCACCAATAATTGACATCAAACCCTACATTCCAAAGGCTGATTCCATTCCAAACGCACGAGTTCCAGAGTGGACTTTACAGGGCCCTAAAACATGAAAGAAGCGAGTCCAAGCTGATTATTTACTTAAGATTAATATGCATCAACGAATCATAAAAAAAAAGCAGTGAATAAAATGGGTGTCTTAATAAAATGGTTGGCTCACGCCAGCTTTCAAATTAAGGTGAATGGAAAAATTATCTACGTTGACTTGGAGAAATCTGGCGAAGCGACTGAAAAGGCAGATTTGGTATTGGTTACGCATTCTCACACTGACCACTGTGATCCAGATAAGATCAAAAATGTTCGGAAGAAAGGCACTGTGATTATTGCTCCTAAAGACTGTGTTTCAATGATCGGTGGAAATGTTAAGACGCTTAGGCCTGGAGAAGAGATGAGTGTTGATAACATAAGGGTTAAGGCTGTTGAGGCGTATAATTATAAGCGTTTTAGGTCTCCTGGAAACCCTTATCATCCTAAGGGGTTTGGAGTTGGCTACTTGATAAAGGTAGAGGGCAAGACGATTTATCATGCTGGAGACACGGACTTTATCCCTGAAATGCGAAAGGTTGGCCTCGTAGATGTGGTTTTGCTTCCCAGCGGAGGCACCTACACCATGGACAATGCAGAGGCTGCTGAAGCTGCAATAGCAATTAACCCTAAAATTGTTATACCCATGCACCGTTGGGACACAAATCCTGAAGAGTTTAAAAAGAAAGTGGAAGCCAATTCAAACATCAAGGTTATGGTTTTGCAGGAAGGCGAAGAGTTTCAATTGGCTTAGAGCGCAAGCAACGGTTGTTCATTTCCAAATTGCTTAAGTGAAAGAGTGCGGGGGGATAGATTTAAAACTCGGTTTAAATTCTCGGAATTTGAATCCACGCATAATAGAGATATCATCCAATTTTCCTTTTCTTTTCCTGTGTTTCGGTGTCTTCTCTTTACATTTTTACAGAGGGTATGCAGGGTTGAGGCAATGACGCTGACTAAGGCTTAGTATTAGTTTTCAATTGTGGTGGTTTCAGAATTTTCTTAGCACTATCTCACAGACTTTGTCGCCTTTGCTTCTCCTTTTTGTGCAGAAATATCCGACGTCTTTGTTTATTCCTTTCACCAATCCTATGTCGTATTCTTCAATTGAAGCACATACGTCTGGTGCCCAATTCTCTTTGTCTTTCCACAAACATTCTGTCGCATGAATTACTGTTTCTTCACTGTTTTCTCTTGCTATGTAGCTTTTTATTCCGAAAATGCAATTGGCAGCCAAAAGTGCAACCGCGCATCCATGCAGATTCCTCTCTATCTTCAGCACTTCAACAACTTCATCTGCATCGCTTATGCCCCATTCGTACAGCAACTTCGCTAATTTTTTTCTGTCATCCTCGTTGAGTATATGGAAAACGTCATTGAAGAGCCTGCCAACCCCACTTGCACTTTTCTTCCATCTGATTCTTGCAGGCATCAGGTCATGCTTTACCACAAATTCGATTGATCTGCTCTTGAGCCCCATTTCTTCACCATCTAAAGTTTAAGCAGAGCCATAATAAAGATTCTTGTGGAAATGGTTTGTAAATCAGTGCGGGGGATGGGGTTTGAACCCATGCAGCCCTACGGCAGCAGGTTTCTTAAAACGTTGCCACCCTTTGTCTGACTCGGGCAGGTTGTTGCATTTGGCAAGTTTTCCTAAGCCTGCCTCCTTTGACCAGACTCGGACACCCCCGCAACTGCAAAGACCCAAATGCTGAATCTACATCCTCTTTTATATTATTTGACCTAGAGACGGAAGAACCAACATACTTGTTCCTGTTTAAAGGGGTGCGGGGCACTAGGGGAAGAGTTTGAGACCGAAGCTCTTGAGAGGGCTGAAATGCTTCAAGTCATGGGTGTACAGTGCTGTTTGGTTGTTTATGGCAATTGCGGCAATCATGGCGTCTGTTCTTCGTATAGGTGCTCCTCTGCTTTCTGCTTCCAACTCTAGCCTGCTGGAGAGGATTGAATCCTTTTTTGTGTAGTTCAACACCGGGAGGAGCAAGATTTCTTTCAAGGGTTTTGCATATTTTTGCAGGCCGTAGAGGATCTCATGCAGGTTAATGGCCGTGGTGCTTATGTCTTCTCCGCTGTGGAGGATAAGTCTGAGGGCTTCCTCGCCTTTTTCAGACTTTTTGTCGAGTATTTCTATTAGTACATCTGTGTCTATTATAATCATAGTCTGCGTTCGGTCCTTGAGGCGGAGATTTCGGATATCATTTTTTCTTTTTCCTTGAATTCCACGCTTGCCCTCAGCTTTGTTAAGGTTTCTAAAGGATTCTTGTTTTCAACAAGTCTCTCAAATAACTCGCTGAAACTTTCGTCCTTCTTCTTGACGGTTAATAGCTTTTTGTACACTTCGTTTCTGATGGTTATTGTTTTTGCCAATATGCCTCACAAGGTGAAGGTATGTTTGAACATGCACTTAAACATTTTCACGCTAGGAAGCTGGAAAATCTGGCGTTCACCAAAATAGCTGTAACTTCCTATCCTTGAATGGTCATTGGCGCTCTCTTCTATGCCATTTAATGTTTGAGCCTCAGGAATCCTTAAAGCATAAAAAACTGTTCCATCACTAATATGTGTGCGTGCGCCTCGGTAGCCTAGCCTGGTGGGGCATCGCCTTGGTAAGGAATAATTTTGATTCTTCTGATTTTAGAACCTGGCTATTCAATAAATATTCTAAGACTTATGCTTATAACATCTTTAATTATTCTCGAAAATATTCAAAAATGATATCTGGAGACTTAAATGACTTAGAGTTATTATCTCCTCATATTCGAAACCATGCAATTAAATCATTGATAGTCTTAAGCAAATATCTTTTTAAGAATAATGGGCATAAATGAAAGAGGGTTCAATCCTTTGGGTAGCGATAAAGAAACCACAGAAAAAACTCCTCATCATATGGAATCTCGTTATACTGCAGGAATCTGGGCTACTTTAATTGCGTCTTTGTTTCTAGTTATATTGATGATTTTTTTCTTGAATAGCGGAGATTATTTGTTAAGCATTTTGTTTGGGATTCTTCTTGTCTTAGATATTTTGGCGCTTTGGTCTCTGCTTCGAAGTCTGCGAAGATTTGAATTAACTAGAAAAGAATGAGGTCACAGGTACAGTAATATCTGCATCATACCTTTCTTTACCCATACATTCAGTGTTGAAATCAAAGGAACCAAGGATTAGCAATCCATACCCTTTGAGAGTAGGATTGTGAGCAACAAGAAATCTTGCATGCAGGCGATTGTTCAATTTTATTTCTGCTCCTGCATTGCATAGCTTTCTTAGGACTTCTAGATTTTTTCTATCTCTCCTGTTCTGAGGGTCAAGTTCTTGGCAGATTAATCTTAGTTTATGTTCATGAACTTTCATGAATCTTGTCAAATCCTCTCTGACTGTTTCAGAGAAATATCCAGTTATACAGACCTCTGTCCAATTGCTAATGTTGCTCCATAGATTATCAGCAAATTTCTTGAAGTCTTCTCTGCCCAAGAACTCCACTTTAAACCGATCCAAATATGATTGAAGATTGACAACTTGTTCTCTGAACTTCTCATATTCCATTGCAATTCACCTCGACAACTACTTACTCTTGGTTCTGCCTATAATTGTTACTTAATAGGGATTTCCAGTTTCAAGCTAGGATCTCAATATTATGAACTTGTAGTATGATACTTACATGCTAATCTTCCTTATTTTAGAAAGAATTCATCATATCAGATAATAATAGAAGATTCTTTCATAAAGCATTATTTGGAACTCTTGGCTATATAATATTTAAGAGAAAGGAGAATGGAAGCAGAGATTCTAGTTTCTGTCAATCAACATAATTGTAAACATGAAAAACATAGAAAATACACAGATAGAAACTTTGACATTCTCAATGGATTTGAGATAGTTGCAGTTAGATGTTATAACTGTCATAAGACAAATGAACTGACTATAAAAAAGTTGACTAGCTACTAAGACAAATCTCCTATTTTCCAGCTTTAATAGCAAAAATAGACTATTCTATTACTCTTAGTATGATACTTACATGCTAGGATTACTTATTTTAGAAAGGATAGATATTGTACTAGTTGCCTAGCTTGTTTTCCTTTTGTAAACTATGACTGCTAGTAGTGTTGCTATCATGAATAGTGGCAGAATGAGGAATAATGGAAACTCGAATTATTTCTATTTCCAGTCTTGAATGTTGATAGCTGAAGTATATCCATCTGTTGTCTCCGTCATCAAAGAGTGTATAGTTCCAATAATATGGTTCTGCACCATTAACAGTAACATAATATGTTTCATTCATCAGAACATGTGGAATACAGACTCTGCAGAATCCGAATGTTTGATTAATTGTCATATTGGAAACATGCATTATGATTGTCTTGTTATAATCAAAATACTGAAAGTCTTCTATGGTAGAGTTAGATATAACGTCCACAGCATATCCTAATGACGTGTTGAAACTGTGAAACATGCCCATCAAAGGATAGTGATCTGTGTTGCCTCCTTCAATATCATACCAACTATCACCTATTCCATCATGGTTTGAATCCACTCCAGCGTAGTCGCTCCAGTAATTTCCCTCAACACCATCATCCCATCTGTTTGAGAGGTTAAAATCGAAAGCTTGTACGGGATTGTTGATAAAATTGTTATGATAAATGTGGCTGTCACCAGAAGAACTGATCATGATACCGTACAAATGATTGCCCTTCACATTGTTTTCAGTAGTTGTACAGTTGTTAGAGTCAAAAAGTCCTATTCCGTCGTAATAATTTCTATACGCATTGTTTTGTTTGATTAATCCATTTGGAGAAGAGTTAGTATTGAGTCCATACATTCCATTGCCGTACACATTGTTGTTGCTAACGGTAAAGTTCCACGAATTCGAGACTAAAATTCCTCTACTAGTATTGTTTCCAGCGCTGTTCTGATGAATTGTACAATTGCCAGAATAATAAACCAAAATGGCGTCACCATTAAAAACTACATTATTTCCCATAACCAAAGAATTATTTGCACGATAAAGATAAATGCCTGCGGTGCCATTTTTAACTGTAAATTCTTTAATAACTACGCTGTTAGCTGTGACACGAATATCTGTACCTGTTCCATTTCCATCAATAACTGTAGTGGTTCTATTCTCCCCTATTAGTAATATAGACTTGTTCGCAACTACATGCTCGTAGTAGATTCCCTTCTTAACTAAAATTGTATGTCCATCCAAAGTTTCATGAGCATCTATTGCCGCCTGAATTGTCGTATAGTTCAATCCAGTGTTAATGTTGTAAACAGGACCGCCGGGGGGAACTTTTCCTTCTGGGTTGAACCTTACATATAGCAAGGTTACATATACCAAGAAAGGCAACAATACCAATAAGACCAGAATCAAGACAAGTTTTCTACTCATATTACCTCATCCATTAATTCATATGCTTAGTTTTATGACTTGTGGAAGAATCTTCGATTGAATTCCAATAAACCTAACTACCACTCTCCTTTTTCTAGTATTCCAGGAAGAATCTCAGCTTCTTTTCAAATTGCAATATCTCTATTTTCACTTCACAAACATTCTAAGGACTTGATAGAAAGAAATATAGGATTTTCACTTAAACAGATCTTTGCTTTCTTCTTTTTTGTCGAGGTACTTCGCGTTTAATAATTATGAAACCAGTTGTCAACATTACCAGCAAAGTTGAATATAATAATGTTAATGTTCTGCCTTCTGTGTGGTCTTTTATTTGAAGTGAATAGCCTCCTACAGGAATCTCTAAGAAGACTTGAAAAGTAATCGTATTCCAGACTGTTTTCTCAGCTATTTCAACAACAGAGATAGCTGTCCATGTTCCAAAACTACGTTGAGTCTCAGGTATTCTAAAACTTATTTCAGCAATGCCGTCTGAACCTGTTATTACCGTTCTTATTTCAATAGTTACATTAAAGGGATCTAAAACCTGAAAGGCTACTAGTTTTTGTTGCACTGGAAAACCATTATATGTCACTATAGAAATCAAATGCACTTCTTCACCTAAGGCGAATGTTCCTCCAGGCTGATCTGTGCCTTCTCCACCTTTTTGAGTGTAAACATCTACAGATCTACCCTCATCAGGGTCGGGGTGTATTGATTTCCAGAAATACACAGTACCAACAAAATTATGATTGATTGGAGCAGATGCATGGTTAAGAAGCAGAGTTTGAGCAAACTCTATTGGGCTGCTAGCACATGATTCGGAGCTTTGAGCTACTTTGAAAGTTATCAATGCTAAGGATCCGCTTCCATTTTTTGGAATCTCTGAGTTAGCAAGAGACATGTTGATATCGATTAAACCAGCAAACTCGTTATTTTTGAAATCAAAAGATGATCTTGGAGGTGAAGGAAAGAATTGCCCTTGCGAGATTTGTACAACATTCAAAAAAGACGAGTTATAGGTTATAGTGAGTTCAACTTTGGACAAGTCTTCTACACCAGAAATGTTTATAGCAACATTAAAAGTTTCGCCTACTTCTTTCGCGATATACATTGCAGGGGTAATGAAAAGAGAGGTATTCGTAGAGGTACCAAGGGCAGTGAAACTACCATGATAGTATATTAGCATGATAATAACTATAGACGTCACTTTCAGACATTTTTTTAAGCTACGAAACTTTAGATTGAAAAGCAAAATTGTCATGCTAGTCTAATAGTTAATCCATTCAATTGAAACAGTTAAAAGTTACGGAGAAATCTTCTATAACAAAATACAATGTTCCATGTGGAACAATCTACTTAGAATAATTTTCAATCATAAAAGAGAATATTCTTTATTTGTGACTTTTGCCTGTACAATATTTGAGAGAAAGGAGAATGGAAGATAATCTCTTAGTTCTCGTTAGTCAACATGTTTGCAGGCATGAAAAACATAGAAAATACACTGAGAGAATCTTTGACATTTTAAACGGATTTGAGATAGTTGCCCTTAGATGTTATAATTGCCATAAAACAATTGAACTGACCATAAGAAAGCTTACCAGTTTCTAATGCAAATCTCAAATATTCTAGTTCCAATTTAATAAATCTACTTGTTACTGGTTTATAGTGTGATACTTACATGCTAATCTTCCTCATTTCAGCATACAACTCAGTATATCTTATTTTATTATTCCTTCTTTTCGTGCCATTCTAACTAATTCAATGAAATCTTCTTTTGGAATGTTTGGATTATACTGTCCCCAAACTAAACGTAATTTCCCTTTTTCAATGAGTGTCTTAGGTGAGACAATATAGTATCCTAGCCTAATCTCTGGTTCCTTTTCTCCTTCAAGAAAAACCTCTTGAAGAACAAACATTTTGAATGGAAAGTTTGATTGTTTCAGAGTTACTAAACGTCCTATCTTGCGTTTCATCTTTGTAGGGTCCTCAGACCATGGTTGTTTCTCATCAACATATTTTCTTTTTCTTAACTGGTTTATTTTGTTCTGAAACCTTTCTTCAATATCCTTTAACTTGAAACCTTTCTCCTTCAGCTTCTTTTCAGCTTGCTTTGAAATAAAATGTCCCTTGGTCAATTCCGCTTCCTCATTTTTGTTGATTATCTTGTATCATGTTTTTATGACTTGTGCAAGAATCTTGGATTGAATCCTAAATAACCTACAGTTCATAAGATATTTTACAACAGTTAGATTTTGTGATTCTAATCAGTTCTTTTGGTTCTGCTATAACTTTCAACATTTCTTACATTTAATAACTTCTAATGGTCCATACATTGGAGTTACAATTTTAACTTTAGGCTCTCTCAAAAATATCCAACATTCTTTCCAGAACACTGAACAAACTTCCAAGAAATAGTGATGATAGTAATGAAATGAAGGGAATTACGTGCTTGTGAGAGATGAAGATATAACAAAGTATCTAAGAGGCAAAGAAGCAGCCTCGCTTAGAGACGCATATATTGCGTATTTGATCACCAAAGATATTCAGAGACTATCTAGAGAAAGCAAGGACGATGTCAAAAGACTCCTTAATGAATTGGAATCTGAAAAGGAACTAGCATATTTCGAAAAAAGACAAGTCGGTCCTAATCCTATTTTCAAAGGTGGGAGGCTAAAGGAATTCCTTCCAAAATATGCAGGTATAGAGTACTTCTTCACTGGCATGTTTGTGGAAAACTTGCTCTGGAGCAAAAAGGCAGTCAAAAAAGCAAAAGAAACTAAAACATCTGACTTTGAAGTTGAGTTCTATTAGAGTGTCTTATTGTGCCCTGAACTGACTTTCCATTGTTTTGAGACAGTGATTTGTTTTTTGATCTCATCCTGTAGACTTGTGTGACAACTTGGCTTTCTCTTCTTCTTATAGAGTGTATGTAATGCCAGACTATCTATTTGAAAAGCATTTTAACGCACATTCAGTTCTTTATGGAACTGATGAGACACAATAAAGCGTATGTTGTGGAAAAATCTGACCCTCCATCTTATTCTCAAGCCAATTTAATTTTGGGAGTCACATCATTACCTGAGACAGATTGTGATATTGAACAAACCTCTGAAGAATGATCTTTAATGGTCCTTATATTTTCTGATTGACCCAAGAGCCATGGTCAAAACTAAGGAGGTGAATGTTGGAATGAAAATTGTCTGTGAAGCATGTGGAAATGAAGGATACTTACAGCATATAACTGAGAACTATTATAGGGTAAGGCATTACATAGGCTTGGATCCAGTAACTAAAAAACCTAAGTTTGAATATCACAAGCAAAATCCTTCATATATTGCCAAAGTTTTCAGGGAACAGGCTAACAACAATGAAGCTCTTAGCATTGACCCAATTGGTCAGGGTAATATTGACCTAAATCTTAATAATAATGGCTCCAATAACCAAAACAAGTGCCTCGGTAGCCTAGCCTGGTGGGGCATCGCCTTGGTAAGGCGGCGGTCGCGGGTTCAAATCCCGCCCGAGGCTCTTACGCTAACAACCCAATGCAGGACAGGATTAAAATATCAACCAGCCTAGAAAAGTACTTGAAGAATCTTCAGCTTGAACAGTTATTTAGGAAGCTTGGCGCTTCCAACCCAGAAATTCTCGCCAAAGAAATAGAACATTTCACAACCAAAGAAGCCGAAAAAAGAGACAAAATTGTAATCAACTATTTCGGAGAGAATGGAGTAAACCAAATAGTTAGCACTATTACAAAAATTCTTTTCGCATCGCCAAAGCTTCCAGCAAAAGCAAAAGTGCTGGATGTGGGCGCTGGCTCGGGCTTTTTCACAGCTAAAATCGCCGAGAAACTACATGCCGAATTCCCCACGGTTTCTTTATACGCTATGGACCTAACTCCGGCAATGCTGCTTTCATTAGCCAAGAAAAAGGGTAACATAACGCCTTTCATAGGCATAGCGGAAAATATTGAGAGCAGTATAAAAGAGGCAAAAAAATTCTTCAACATCCCATTCAAGTTTGATGCAATCTTCTCCACTCTAATGCTTCACCACAGCACTCAGCCAGAAAAAGTTTTCAAAAGTCTCAAACAAGCTTTGAAAAAGAGGGGAAAAGCCATGGTTGTCGACCTCTGTGAGCATGGCTTCGAAGAGTTTAAAACGGAAATGGGCGACGTGCATTTAGGTTTTAAGCCAGAAAACATCTATAAAATGGCTAGAAAGTATTTTTCAGAGGTTAAAGTTGAGAAATTGCCTGGAATTTGCTGCGAATGTTCAGGACGTTCAGCAAGAATTTTTGTTGCCACCATGCAGAATCATCCATAAAAATCCGATTGTTATAATTTATATATCCATAAAGAACAATGAAAATAGAGAGAGGCGAACACGCTCTTGCCCTTTGACGAATCCCTAATATACGCAATAATTGTGATAGGGGCAATTATCGCGTGTTCAATAGTTATTTACGCCATGAAAAAGCGTAGCAAAAAAGAAGAAAAACTTTTGGAGGAAGAAAAATTAAAGGTGGAGTCTAGGGGTTTACCATTTAAAATCGTTAAAAGTGTATCTCCGGAGGATGCTGCCCGTGCAAGAGAACAGCTTAGAATATTGGATTTGGAAAGAGAAATTTTAAGCGATGCCATTCGACGACTTTATGAGGCTCATGCAGAAGGAAAAATAACAGAGGAAGAAAGGGAAAGACTGGCGCAAACATATAAGTCTCGAATGATGACGGTGAAAGAGGCCATTTCAAAAGATGAATCTCTAGTTGCTTTACATGAACTCGAAGCCATGCAAGAAGACCTAATAAAACTTTTCAGCGAACGCTTCGACGAACTAAGCACAAAAACGGAAGAACTACGCTCAAAAGTGGAGGCAAAAATAATAAAAGAAATAACCATACCAACAGCAAAAGCGCAGCCAACCCCAAGACCGGAAGAAAAACCCGAGGGTGAAGGAAAGGCAAAACGGAAAAGAAAACCACCGTCAGCTAAGCCAAGCCTAAGAACAGAGGCGGAAAAAAGAATAGAGGAAATCAGGGCTGAAGTGGAAAAGGTTTTAGAAAGATTGGGGCAGATGGAAATTGAAACATGAAAATGATTGGATTGAAAAGGCAAAGAAAAATGCAGCCCTAGAAGCGGTTAAACACGTTAAGGATGGCTTTATTGTTGGTTTAGGAAGCGGGAGCACAGCCGCTTATGCAATAGAAGAAATAGGGGATAGAATAAAGCGTGAGGGGTTGCGTGTTTTAGGTGTTCCAACTTCTTATCAATCTGTTATGCTTGCTGTTAGATGTGGAATTCCACTGACAACTCTGGAAGAGCATCCAAAACTGGATTTAGCAATAGACGGAGCAGACCAAATAGATGAAAAATTAAACTTAATTAAAGGCATGGGAGGAGCCCTAACCAGAGAAAAAATTGTGGCTTCCGCTTCAGAAAAACTCGTTATTGTTGCGGATGAAAGTAAGAAAGTTAAGGTTCTAGGCGAAAACAATCACCCAGTGCCAATTGAAGCCTTACCTTTCGCTGCAACACTTGTAATGCGTAAATTAGAAGAAATTGGCGGAAAACCAAGATTAAGAGAAAGAATGGAAAAAGTGGGGCCTGTCGTCACAGATAACGGCAATCTACTTATAGATGTAGATTTCGGTCTTATAAAAAAACCTATAGACGTTGAAAATAAACTGAAGAAGATTTCAGGTATAGTTGAAACAGGGCTTTTTATCGAAATGGCAGATACCGTTTATGTTGGAAAGCGTTACACGGTAGAAAAAATGGAAAGAGGAAGATGAGAACAGCCTAAGCTTTCTCGCCAATGTAAAAGCTTATTTAATTTCTAGCGTTTAAACTTCGTGATTGTCGATGAGCGAGAGCGATTTGAAGAAAATCGATAAGACTAAGTTGCCTTGGTATTATAGGTTAGTTTTGAAAATCCCTGGAACAAGTTTTCTTGAAGATGCTTCAGGGGTTTTTTGGAGCATTCTTGTGCCAATTTTTATGATTTTTGAGTTCTTCCTAAGCATGTTCTTGCTGTTGATGTTTCCGTTTCCGGCGAATATAGTTTTAACTGCAATAATCCCCACTGCAGTTTTTCTTGCATTCATCAGAATTACGCTTGAAAGATTCATCAACTGGTGGAACTTAACCATTGGAAAATCTAGTTTTGAATGGAATATTGAAAAGACGATGCAAGAATACATTGCCTCGCTGAAGAAGAAGGAACAGAGAAAAGAATAGGTACTCCGAGTTTTCGTATAAGAAATCGATAGGCTTAATTCAAACTTTCTTCAACAAAATACCACAGAGTCATTGCCGGGGTAGCCTAGCTTGGTTTGGGCGCCAGACTCATAATCTGGAGAGCGTAAGAATAGGGCAAGCGCCCAGAGGTCGCGGGCTCGAATCCCGCCCCCGGCACCACCACTACGGAGTTAATGCCCTACCCTAAAAAAACGTCAAAACTTGATTTTCTTTTTAAGGAGATGAAAACAAAAAATGGTAGTGGTCATATAGGCGCGGGCAAAAACGATGATTTGTACAACTACCCGCGAAGGTTGGAAAAGAACAAACAAGCCTTAGCGACAATGAGGAATGGACAAGTTGCTTTAGCTTTTTTGGATCACTTGTTTGTGTTAGGTTTGTCTCTGGCAAGAGTGTCAAAATACTCCGCTCAACTTCGCACAATCCTGAGACTGATAAACTTCCCACCAAAAGACGCAACGAAACAAGACATCGAAAAGATTGTAGCGTGGATCCAAGAAAAAGACTACGCAGAATGGACACGCCACGACCTAAAACTCATCCTCAAGAAGTTTATCCAATACGCGAAAAATGGCAGTTGTGACAAACAAACACCGGTTCCTCCTGAAGTCGCTTGGATCCCCCTGAACGTTAAGAAACAAGATACAGTCACGTCGGAAGACTTGCTCACACTGGAGGAAATTGAGAAAATATTGAGAAACACCAGAAACGCCCGCGACCAGGCAATGCTATATTCGTTGTTTGAAGGTGCTTTGAGACCTGAGGAATTATTGACTATGCGAGTTGGTAGCGTCGAATTCGCAAAAGGTTATTGCCTGTTGAGTGTAACTGGCAAAACTGGACATCGCCGGATAACTGTTGTTTTGGCCTATCGCGCCTTGCTTAACTGGTTGCAGGAACACCCATACCGGTCTGATCCAAACGCTCCATTATGGGTTTCCCTCTCAACGAACGGAGACCAACGCCGGTTACACTATTCCACCTTTCGCGAGATAGTCAAAAACACGGCTAAAAAAGCAGGAATTACCAAAAGAGTCTGGGGCTATCTGTTCAGGCACACATACTTGACCGACCTGGCAAAGAAATTCACGGAGGCACAGTTGAAAGGCTTCGCTGGTTGGACGCAATCATCGAAAATGGCGGGACGTTATGTTCACCTTTCCGGACGTGACAATGAAGATGCCGTGCTCATATTACATAGAATCAAGAATCCTGAAGAGCAAAACTGCACTTTAACCCTCAGAGCTTGTCCAAACTGTGGAGAGAAGAACGAGCCTGCGACCATACGATGCATCCGATGTGGACTTATCTTAGACCAAAAAATGGCCTACGAACTAAGAAACGAGGAAGAGAAGAAACGGGAACAAATGCTCAATCGCATCGAGAATCTTGAGAAGCTCGTTCTTTCTGTTCTGAACCAGAAAGCATCTGTTTAAGTTCCCGTAGCTCCTCCAAGATTTTTTCTAAAACATCCTTTTTTATGAGCACAACTTCGTTCATCTGTTCACCATAATAATAAGTCGTCAACGTCTTATAAACTCACGTTAACTGTCTTCGAGTGAAATCGCCACCGAACCATCAACGTCGACACGAACTACAATGTCACTATTGAATACACAGATGCTAATGAGTCGATTGGAGGCCTCTCTCGATATTGCCGCAATGGGACATGTCAAGCGAGCGCGCGCACGGTGGTTTTCAGACTTTGAGTACGCTAAGTGGTCTTTTAGAAGAAGCGCTAGGAAAAGAAACCATAATAATGAAAGAACTACCATCTGAGGTTGTCTCGTTTAAGCAATCAATAGAGACATGGATCAAATCGCATAACTTAGCAATGTGAGACATGAGCAGTTCTTTTCTGCAACCATGGAAAAAGTAAGGTTTGCGGTTCGATCAAGAAAAAAGAGGGGGAATGAGCGAGACCCCTCGGCAATTAAGTATAATCAAACTCTAGAGAGTGGTAGCCCGGGATACGTGACTTATCTCGTTTAAATTTCTCATCTCGCAGTAACTAAGAGGGAGGCTCTGACTAGAGGAAAATATCGGAGTTCAAATCCCATCCCCTGCATCTAAGATTGCCGAATTATGCCTATTTTTTAGCGCTTTTTCCTAAATAATCCAAAATTATTCCTTTAGTTGGCTTTTCATTTTAGTTTTTCCATTATTCATACGGAAGCAGAATCGAATATAGACTTATAGACTTGCATTCGAGAAAGGAGATTCTTCACAACCCTATAAGCTCGTCCTGTTCCGACACGGGCTTATCATCAACATGAAAGAGGACGTTTTCAATGCATTCAACTAATATGTTAAGGAGCTTTTTAGATTATGCAGAGAGGTGTCTGCAGATCAGATATGTTTTTAGGTTTCGCAGATGCAATAATTACATCCATGTACTGCCACCCATGGAGGACCAATCATGGTTAACGATTTCTTTTTAGGGTTTGTAGGACATGCACATACTAGAAACGATTTGGAAGCCGATCCGACCAAGGATACGCAATTGAGAAAGGGGAATAGCGTTGAGGAAGCACAAAGGCTGACTGAAAGAATTCTGGATAAGATTGAAAATGACATATCTCAGACTGGGCACAATCTGACAGACGTGAAACTGCTGATTCTTTACTCGAGTTACAGAGGCGAAACTGAAGATAAAGATAAACTCATCTGTGAAGGCATTCTCGGAGCCATAGAGAGAAGATTCAAAGGAAAAAGCACCGCGGAACAGCTTCGCTTAATTGGACATACAACAGCCGGCGAGATAGAAAACGAAGACATCGAGTTGAAGGAAGTTTCAGGAATCGGCTACAACGGCCTATCCCTCTTAGCCTTAGTTACGAATTATCCCATTGGTATCGGACGAACTTGGGGTCTCGAAAGCGAAAGAGAAGCTATGGAAAACGGCAAAGAAATGGCTCACAATGCTTGGATTGACTTCAATCAAAACACAAAATCCAACGAGCAGCTACAGAAAAGCAAAACTCTTCTCGTATTAACAAAGGGACCGATAATTGGAAAAGGAGGTTGGGAATATTTCCTAGCTACAGGTATCGCAGACTTTCTCAGAAGTTTTCGGGAAACACGAATAGCAAATGTAATCGGCGGAGTCAGTGGTGATGGTATCATTGGTCAAAAAATGCACCAATTTTACGGCAGAATCGGCAAACTGTCAGAGCTAAAAATCCTTGATAGTGACGCTGTCTGCGCGTTGATCCCTAACATAGTTGATCCCTCATGTGGTCTTGACGTGTCACCGGTCAAAAGGATTGGAGAATCCTACATCTTCCACTTTGACCCTAATGCAGAACCCAAATTCAAATACCTCAAACGTATTGGAGACGAAGATCCTCGAAAAGTGCACGCCAGAATAATATGCGAAAACGAAACTCGAATATCTCGTGAAAGAGGCTTGCCCCTGCCTAGCGAAACAGAGCTACTGCAACAGATTTCCGAAATTGAAGGGATACCTTTGAATTTGACACTGGCGAAGTACGCTTTTGCCTTTCCGTTTGGAAACTATGCTCCAGCAAACCTGCTGCGAGTGCACGGTCCGATTTTCGAACTTCTTCAGCCCGTTAGGAGCCACGACCCCGCCATACCTGGCTACATCGTCATGATTGATCATGAAAAGGTTCAGAAAGGAGCGCGGAACGTCTTTAACATGCTTAGAGAGAACCGTGGTTTCAAGGAGAGAGACACTACTTTCATACAGTCCTGCATTTCCCGTAGACTATCGGAGATGATTGCTGGATGTAGCTCGAACACAGAGTGTCAGATTTTCAAAGAAGCACTATCTTCAACACAAGTATTTGGATTCTTGGCTTACGGCGAGTTGTCGTTCACCCATCTTCTGCAAGAGCCTTTTGTCTACAACTTCAGCTGTTGGGGGATGACGCTTCGCTCCGTGGCTGGAAAAGAAGATAAACTGCAGGGCGTAGAGATTGCACCAGCGGAAAAACTGACTTTTCAGGCTTCGCTTGTTTTCAAGTTCAAGACGGAGGCTGCACGCTTGGTTTTTGACTATTTGGTCAATGCTTTTGTTGAAGACTACATGAAGCGAAGGCTTTTCATTGAGGAAGCTGGCTGGAGAAGCCTTGTGCAAATAGCCAAGGATGCACACGTTTCTCTCAGAAGCGTGTACGGCGATGAAAGGCGACGCGGATCAGCCATATCTGAGCTTGAGAGGCGTGGATTCATAGAAATCCGAATTTTTACAGGCAAACGAGGACGCGGGGGAAGAATCACTAAAGCAAGAATATCATACGAGAAAGAAACGATGAAAAGATACGTTGACGCCGAAGTTGCCCGCAGCTGATAAAAATGGACAAGGCCATTCTGAACAGTATTCTGATAAATCCATTCTTGATGACGCTTTTTCAGCTTTTGAACTATTTTTTCAGTCACAATTATTAATATGTCACACGAGTAGGCAATGTTTTTAGTTTACTCTTCAAATTGAGGATGGATTTCCGTGAAAAATGCCTAGGTATTTTTACCGTTACATTATCGCTTAGATGAAAAATGGAGGAGGTACAAAATGAGAAAAATCTTGTTACCTATGGTCACTCTACTCGTATTATCCGTGATGTTAATAGCTCCAACGATGGCAAAGACCGAAGTACCGTACAGCTCTCACATCGAAAGTGCCTTGGTCGATCCTGGCAAGCAATGGGTCACCGAGGACGGCATTCTACACATTCGGGATTCTTACTGGGTGGGCACAGAGGTAGGCACACTTGGCAGCAGCACCTTTGAGGATTGGTTATCTTTTAACATCAATTTGGCAACTGGTGAAGGAACCTTTAGCGGACATTGGTTATTAACCTTCGAGGGGCGCGGCACAATTTCGGGGAGCGCAAGAGGCACAATCTCAATGGGATACTTAATCAATGGAATGTTCATTGGCACACACGGCACCAGCGAGTTCGAGCATGTACAGAAAAAGGGTTCTCTGAACGGAATGCTGGTGGATCCAACGCATACTGTGATAGAAACTGTAGGCACAGTTTTCTATCCATAGAAACAAGGAGCATTAAATACAACTAAGACAAACCAAGACCCCTTTTTTCCTAAACTTGTCAATCAGGTTTGTAAGAGAGTAATGACTTGAATAATGATGTTTGCGCAACAGGCAGAGGCCTTGGATAAGCTTCCAATGGATTTCCTAGAACAGCATCGGGCATTGAAATACTAATCCTGAAGTAAATTTTCTCCTTTGACGAAGCCATGTTGACAAGTCAATTGAGTAGCACCATGGAACCTTTTGAAGCTATAGCTAAACGAGTTGGACTTTCTGAGGAAAAAACAAATATACGGTTGCCAAGTATGGCCAAATACGTAGCCCTGAGGCGGCCATCCTGTAGGGGTTCGCAGGTTCAAATCCCAAGTCATCATCATTAAACCGAGAGTTTGAACGTCGACCTGACTTGGGTTTCATGGTAGCCCGGGAGAGGTTCGAACTCTCGCCAAACATGCCCTAAGCATACTTTTACCGGTAAAGTTGGGTGGGGGTCCCACCCCCCGCATCTGAAATTCAGGTATATTATGAGCTTATTTCAGCTAAACAAACTCAGTTTAGGACGTTGTGTGTGGGCGTGTGCGGGGGTTAAGAATTGAACACCAGTTTACCGGTAAAAGTGTCTGGCTTATATAACGTTGAATAGCTTCAAACTCTCGTTCAAACATTTCCAGATTACAACGTTCTACGAGTAAGAATTGGCTCAATTGCGGTTAAAACGACTAGGTTTTACTGGCATCTTCGCCAGCGCGCAACATTAGACCTTCCAATCCACTTTATACTTTGAAGAGAGAAAGGGTGTGATTATGCCCACTATCAGTGTGAAGAAGGCAAGCGGTTGATAGAAGAAGTAGTAAATCAGGAATTCCAAAAAGTTGAAGTGCAGTTTTAGCTTTTTCGATGCTGAATAGAACAAAGCGGAAAAAAGAAGAAAGCTTATGAAAAAATTCACCAAGCTTGTGAAAAGAACTAATGCCATCGAAGCGGAAAAGAGAAACGGAATCAAGAAACTGAACCGTGTCGCCAAAAGCATTAGAACAAAATCAAAAATCTTGTAGTCCAGAAAGTTCGAGAAAACATAATTGAGAATCATTGGAATTAAGGTTGGAAAAAGGATGATGATGCTTGGAATTGCAGCTTGCGGATATTTAGCCACATATTTTAACAAGTTTTTCCAATGATCCTTAATCCATAAACCAGCACCTATGCCCCATCTTTTCCTTTGAGCAAACCAGCTTCTCAGGTTAGAAGGAGCCTTCGTGTAAACCTCTATCTTATCTGTGTATTTGAACTGTTTATTTTTTAGCAGAGTTTTCACCGCTATGTCTAAATCTTCTGAAACAACTTTAGAAAACCCTCCAACCTCTTCAAAAGTTTCTCTTTTCATGGCGAAAGCGGCTCCATTAATGCCGAAACATCTCCTTATCAGCTGCGAACAAAGGTAATTCCCAAAGTTGGAGCTGACATACTCATAGTTTACCATTCTTGCAATAAAGGAGTCTCTCGTAATCTTCTTCTTCACATCAAGAACATCGACACCTTTCATCTCCCTTTCTATTATCGCTAAGAACTCCATTGAATCAAATTTGACATCAGCGTCAAGGAAAACTAGAATTTCACCCTCAGAAATTTTCACGGCACTATTTAAAGCGTCTACCTTGCCCCTTCTTTGCTCATTTAGAGTAAAATTTGCCTTGTTCTCATATTTCTTGGCAACTTCTAGCGATTTTTCATCAGGTCTGTCTATTGTAACAAAAATCTCCTTGTTTTCATACGAGTCGTTTGTTAATTCTTCTAGCAAATTATCCAGTAAGTTTGAGCCTTCATAAACCGGTATAAACACGCTGATTTTCTTATCCTCGAGACGCATCATGCATTGCCTCTTATCATTTCTGTCATCTCTCTCATCGTATCAGATACGAGATAGTCACCGAAATACTCGTAGTCTTATCTGACGCCTACAACATATTCCACGCTTAGGGGAGTCAGGACTAAACCAAAGCCTAAGCCTTTCGTGAAAGTTATCACGGATGCTTTCTTTCAAGTTACTCCTGCCATGTTCCATATAGAATCTCTTGCAATCTTTCCATGTTTCATTCCGTAGTAGAGACCAGCAAAAAACCCGATTGACGGTAGGAAGAATTCCGTAACAGCACCATAAAGCAAAGGATTGCGAAGTCGGGATTCCAAAAATGATGTCTTCCAAATACGAACGTTGTACTTCCAGCAATTTGCTAGAAACTCCCATCGCAATTCTGAAAGAGCATCCAACTCAGCGCCACATTGATCTTCTAAGAGACATTTTTCTAACGGAACGAAGAGCAAAGGAACAAAAAAGGCGCTATATTCGCCTAGATCATCAATCAGCTCAAGAGTTTCTATCACGTCATCTTCAGTTTCATCCGGCAACCCTACAATAAGAGTGGCAAGCGGATACCAATTGTTATCGTTCAGAATTCCAAAAGCTTGACAGACAAGTTCCCTCCATTCTTCAGGCTTGAAAGGAAGCGGTTTCCCCGCCATATATTTACGTATAAGGCGAGCGCTCCCAGTTTCTATTCCAGTCTCAGCCGTTACAATTGACTTACCACGATAGCCATACCAACTGTGTTCGATCAGTATTTCCGATGCTTCCTTGACCATATCTGGATCATAAACAACAGGGGCCAGCGACATGTGAGCTGGTTGAATAGCTTTAACCCCAGGATATGATACGACACTTCCGAGTAATTTTAAAACTGCTTCTTTATTTGGGATAAAACCGTCGTCTTTGGCACCGTACAGAAAAATGTCCTCTGTGCTGAGAGTGATTCGCTCAGCTCCTTCTTTGACATTGACTTCTACTTCCTTCATGATTTTGTCGAGCGGAAAGTTTCTTCTTCTATGCATGGTGGGTGTGCAAAACTGACAGTTTCGTCCACAACCTCTAGAGATTTCTACACATCCGTGAATTGACGCGTGTTTTATGCTGGGTATTTCTTCACTCGTCGGACTTGTCTCGACGTGAACCACTTGTGGAAGACTTTCTCCATTCGAGGCTTTAACGAAAAGCTCTGTGATGACCATTTCGCCTTCACCAATCACGACGCAATCTATTCCGTAAGGCTTCATTACCTTTTTATACTCAAGCTGCCATGCCCCTGCACCACCAACTATAATCTTTGGTTTGTATCTTTGGAGGCTTCCATGATTCATCAACTTTCTAAATTCTATCGCGTTCATAGGTTCTCCTCCACCAACTAGTGAAGAATACGTCTTACTGACGTAGCCCATTCCTAAAGGGTCCATGGTTGATATACCAACAACTTTTGTGTTCGAACCAACAAAGGCGTTAAGATGGTAAGGGTGAACAACAGCTACGTCTGATTCAGCAAATCCGTTTTCTAACAGGATAGCCTCCACTTTTCTAAGTCCATAAGGCGCATATTTTGCGGTTCCTTCAGGGTTGCTTTCTACGGGTGGATATAGCCGCTTCCTTGGAAGCCATAATGGTATTAGACCCTTTGAAAACCCGCCTACGAAAGCAAAAAACTGATTATTGTAAAAATCACTCATTTCCGTCGCTGAAGCCGTCAGAACAATCTTAGCTCCTTGTTTTCCTAGATTTTTCTCTATCGGGTCAAATGAAGGCAATGATGGGATCATGCAATTCTAGCCTCCATGATCCTTTGGCTTCAATAGCCGGTAGATGAAACGGATTGGTAAAGGAGCTACGCTTATCTTGCCATTTCTGGCGTCCCTGATCATTGCTGGCAGGTCGTAATCATAGTCATTCTGACATTTGCGAATCAGCTTCTTGCCTTGCTTAATTGCATAGGAAAAGACAAGCCTTAGCCCGTATCCTTTCCCTCCCCCTTGTGTGACGAAATACTCTTTGAGGAAAGTATCGCCCCAGTTTAGGTTGTGTTCCCAACATTCTAGGAAAAGTTCAGAATGCTTAGGTGTCATTTTCTCCATCGTGAATGATTCTGCTTTGCCTTTTAGTCCTCCCTCTGAAACTAGGAAGAGGGGAACTATCAGGCTCTTGAAAGTCCTTAACTGCTTGATTAGGTCAATGGTCAGTTCGATATCTTTCTCGGTTTCGCCAGGTAGTCCGATGATCAGAGTTGCAACAGGAACCCAAAAATTCTCGGACAAAATCTGAAAGGCATCTACAACGACTTGCGGCCAATCTTCCGATTTGAAGGGTCTACATTTTCCCATCATATGATCCTTGATCAGTTGAGGGCTACCAGTTTCTATGCCTGTTTGACCACTAAGCCATCCTCCGTCTTTGCCTGCATCAAGAATGTTTGATATTTCCTCAACTAGGTCCGGTGCGCTGGCAACCGAAGAGAGAGCGAAGTGACTTATCGCGACCGAATCAACGCCTGGATAGCTTCTTACAGTCTTGAAAAGGTTAACTACTGCTTCTTTGTTTATTTCCAGACCCTTTGCCTTGTACCTGAGCACGTCTTCCGCATGTAGTAGAGGTCTTCTTCCGGCTCTCAGGTTGACTTCTACCTCTTTCAGAATGTGGTCGATGGAAAGGCAACGATAACGCTGAAGAGTGGGAACACAAAAATCACAGCCACGCCCGCAGCCTCGAGCAATCTCGATTATTCCGTCTATAGTTGCTCCTTGAATTAAAGGCATTTCTTCTTCAGAAACCACTTCCCCATACACGACCTCCGGCATTTGTTCGTCATTCACTGCCTTCTCAAAAATTGAGCCAACAACCTTCTCGCCTTCTCCAATCACCACACAGTCTATTCCCAGCTTATTTCGGGTTTCCCTGTCTTCAAGTTGCCACGCTCCAGCCCCGCCAACAATTATCTTCGGCCTGTAAATTTGTATAGCAGAATTGCTCAGCAGTTCTTTGAACTTTATCGCCATGTATGCTTCTCCGCCAAACAGTTGCTTGAATGTGGAGGTGGCTGGTCCCATTCCCAAAGGATCATTCTCTGTAATTCCAACGACTTTTGTGTTTGAACCGACAACTTTTTCAAGGTGTTCTGGGTGGGCAACAATCACGTCCTCTCTTTTGAAACCGTTGCCTAACAAAGAGGCTTCGATTTTTCTTGTTCCGCATGGAGCATACTTGGCTGAACCGTCCTCATTCGCTTCAATTGATGGGCAAAACAAGGAGAAGTAGAGCTTATCAGGAATCAATCCCTGTGGGACGCAAGCGCTGAAGCCTAGAAATATGCCTCCATTATACTCGCTCATGAGGGTTCGATCAGCAGTTAAAACAATCTTGTAACCTTCGCCCGCTTTCTCTACCAACTTCTTCCCTCTCTGTTCTAATGCCTTAATTGAAAGTAAATGATGTTAATATATTTTGTTTTCCAAAACATTTAAATTTTGATATAAACATCTCCTTCCAGAAAGCTTCGGACTGTTAAAGGTGAATCTATGGAAGACTTGCTTGAAGCGAGAGGCATCAAGAAGGCGTACAAAATGGGGAAAGTCATGGTTCCAGCCCTGAGAGGAGTGTCCTTCAAAGCTGCAAAGGGCGAGTTTATCGTTGTTTTAGGGCCGTCAGGTAGCGGAAAATCAACTCTTATGCACATTCTTGGCGCTTTGGATAGACCAGACGAAGGCAATGTGTTCATTGATGGCATGGATCTTTCTGCACTGAGTGACGATGAACTTGCTGAAGTCCGACTCCGTAAGATTGGTTTCGTTTTCCAGTTTTTCAATCTCCTTCCAAGGTTTACAGCCTTTAAGAATGTTGAAATCCCATTGGCGCTGGCTGATTTTTCTGACAAAGAGTCATATGAGAGAGCGAAGGAAGTTTTGAGACTTGTCGGACTTGAAGACAGGATGAATCATCGGCCTAGCGAGTTGAGCGGTGGGGAGCAACAGCGAGTTGCCATAGCTCGAGCTTTGGTGAACAGTCCAAGTATAATCTTGGCGGATGAGCCGACTGGAAATCTTGATACGACTACAGGGTGGGAAATTGTGCAGTTGATGAGACGCTTAAGTGAAGAGAAGAAACAGACATTCGTAATAGTCACTCACGATCCAGCCTTGGCTGAGGTTGCGGATCGAATGATTCTATTGAAAGATGGTTTGATTGAGGGTATTAAGGTGAGAGGTGAACGTTTGTGAAGCGCAAAACAGTCCTGTCCATGGCTTGGGAAAACATGAAACAGAGAAAGCTGCGGACAAGCCTGACTACGTTGGGTATAGTCATTGGAATAGCCGCGATAGTTTCTATTTCGTCTCTTGGCGAGGGTTTCCGCTCAAGCGTTACAACACAAGTTACACAATTTGAATTAGACGTGATAATGGTAATGCCCTCGGGGCTGACTGGCTCAAGTCAAACGAGACTTACGGAAGGCAATGCGACGAGCATCCAAAACAACATAACAGATGTTAAGGTTGCAACACACGTTAAGCTTGTGCCTTTTCCACAAGTTTTCAAGGATGGAAGTCATAACGCCACCACGTTTGCCGCGCTAGGAGTTAACTTCACAGAATTCAAGGAAATATATCCGGGAAGGTTCAATTTCGAGCAGGGCAGTCTCCCTGAATCACTGGGGGACAATCCGATTATCTTAGGTCACGAAGTTGCTCATCAAAAAGGCGAGATCACGGCAGAAGTTGGCGATACTGTGAGGCTTGTCATCTCATCAAGTCCGCCAGTGTCGCTTCCGGTAAATTTCACTGTTGCTGGCATATTGGAGGAAAGTGGTGCTGGCTCACTCATAAGTCTTGACACATGCGTTTTAGTTCCCGCCAACATGACAACATCGATTCCTGGAGTAGACATGATCTTTGTCAAAGTCGCTGAGCAAGATTATGCAGAGAATGTTGCAGAAGACATTAGAAGCATGTTCAATAATCAGGTGTCAACGCTAGTCCCTAGCATTATGCTACGCAATGCAAACAGCATATTGAACTTCGTTGAGATTTTTCTTGCCTCCATATCATCTATTGCGCTGGTTGTGGCTGGAATCGGCATAATGAACATCATGACAGTTTCAGTCATGGAAAGAACCCGCGAGATAGGAATCTTGAAAGCTGTAGGAGCGAAAAGCAGAAACATCTTGACCATGTTCTTGGCGGAAGCCACACTAATAGGCTTAATCGGCGCGCTATTTGGTGTTCCTGCTGGCTATGGACTAGCGCAAATATTAGGTTATACAATGACAAGTTTTAGACTCCCTCAGGGAGCTAACCCTCAAATTCCCATCGAACAAATCTCATTCACCATAACGCCAGTTCTTTCGCCAACATTGGTCTTGGGCGCCATATTTTTTGGAGTAGTTGTTAGCGTTCTCTTCGGCTGGTATCCTGCAAGGAAAGCTGCGAAGATGGACCCGGTCCAAGCGCTCAGACACGAATAGGAAGTCAACGAAATGCCTGTTTTTGTTCAATTAATGAGTTCATTCAGCACCTCTGGAAAGTTAGCAGAAGAAGATACTGAGTCTGTAAACATAATGTTGAAAAAGTTACAAGACGATTGTGCCAAAATTCTAGATGTGAAACTCAGTATTGGAAGTCAAGAGCACATCGTCAGTCTAGTCTACATCATAATGTATGAGGCGAAAGATCCTGTGAAGATTTAGGCTAAGGAGTGAAGAAATGCAAGCATTAGTGTCTGACGGAAAAGTTGCGGAAGTGACTAATCCCAGTGAGGCGAGGGCGAAGGGATTTATCAACAAAAGGCACCTGAGGGTAAGGCAAATCTTTTTCAAGACGGTGCAACGAGAAGGGAATGTTTGGTTTGTTGAGGGCAAAGTATCCTTTGAGTTTATTTTTACAGCTACAAGATCTTTTAGACTCAACTTAGATTCTGAGACCGGAGAGGTTATCTCCTATGAAGAAAAACGGCTTGGAAGTATGAGGTGGCAAAGGGGAAAATAGTTTATGGGCTTGCTGGATGCGTTATATGGAATTCTGAGCACTGCAAGCGGATTTGTCCTGGGTACCGTGCTTACGTGGATTATCAGCTACTACTTAGGCAAAAGAACGCTTCCGAAACTCCTAAAATCCTTAAGCAACAACCCCGAAGTCGTAGAAGCAATTCAAACTATAATGAAAAAAGCGAACTCTAACCGAGACAGTTAAGTTGATTTGCAAAGCAGATTTTGGAGCGATATTTCTAGCGCGCGCTGGATCAGCACCTATCACCATTGCATCATACTTCAAGCGTATCATCTCCAATTTCCATTCAAACACCGCGAAACTAAGAGGCAGAACATATATTTTGTTTTCCAAAACATTTAAATTTTGATATATATCTATAGTTTTTGTCGGTGTATATGTGGTTCCAGACTCTTGTAAATTTTGGATTTACGAATGGGAGAAGAGGGTAATAATGGACTCTGGAGAAGCAGAACTAAGAGCTAGGAAGTTTATCAAACAAAGACACTCTAGAGTGGAGCGAATCTTTTTCAGGACAATGTATAAAGTGGAAAATTCGTGGATATTGCAGGGAGAAGTGCAGTTTAAACGCGCATTCTTCTTTGCTGTCAATAGATCCTTTGAGCTTAGGATAAACATGGACACGGGAGAGGTTGTATTCTATGAAGAAAATCCTCTACCTCAACTTAAGGCGAAATGAAAAGTGATGCCCCTCGACATTCACTTTTTTCCTCTTTCGCTTTTAGCTTATTTGCCCCTCGCAACAACCGTTGATAGCTTTCTATTTTTGCAAGATAAAAGGAAAAGGGAATGGAAATGAAAGTTCCTAATGACTACTTTAAAGTTGCCAGAATTGATAACTGGCTTGGATGGATTTTCTCTTTTGTTTGCGGCAGCATCTTACTAGGTTTACCTTCCCCTGAACGATTCATTATCGCCTTTTTCGCTTTTTCCTTTGCTACAGCCAGCATCTTTATCTTGAATCAGTATTTTGACCGCGAGGAAGATCAGAAGAACGCCATAAAATCTAGTCTACCTTTAGCATCTGGAAAAGTGAAGCCGCGAACAGCATTAATTCTTTCCCTTTCGCTGATTACCTTATGCTTATTCTTAGTGTTTTTAGTAGACATGAGCCTTTTATCCTTGTTTCTCGTTTATCTCGCACTTTGGACTGCCTATTCTGTTCCGCCTTTTCGACTCAAAGCTGTGCCAGTCATGGATTTTATTGTCTCAGGCATTGGTGCAGGTCTCCTTCCGTTTCTCATAGGTGTGAATGCGTCCCATCCGTTCAATATCAGTATTTCTTTCATTTTGATGAGTGCAATACCTTTAATGTTGTCTCATTCTGGCGGTCACATTTTGCAAGCACTTGGAGACTATGAAGCAGACCATGAGACTGGTGTTCAAACTTTCGTAGTTAAATGTGGAAGAAAGAAAGGCATTATTATCGTGGGGCTTTTATCTCTAATAATCGGTCTCTTACCTCTTATCTATGCAGCTTTCGGTCTATTGCCCATTAACTATTTTCTTCTGTTTTTCTTACCGCTCCCTTTTTGTATACCAATTGCCAAGCGTTACATAATTGCGACCAAAAATCCAACAACAGAAAATCTTGTCAACCTACAGAAGACAGTAAGAAAATATGGAATCGTCATAATGGCTGTGGTAGGGGTTTATGTGTTAGTGGGAAAAATACTCGGTTTGTAAACTCATTCTTCTTTATGCTCACCTAGCAGATCAGCAATTACCCCCCTAATCTGGTTGCTGAAAAGATTATGCACTCTCATAAGAAGACCCTTGCCTTTATCGGTTAAACGGTAGAACCTCAGTTCCCGTCGACCCTTTTTCATCAAATCGCTTACCGCAAAGCCTTTCTCTTCTAGCCAATAAAGAAAAGGATACACCACGCTTGGCTTCAACGTGCGCCCAGTCAATCTTTTTGCTTCTTTCATGAGTTCGTATCCGTTTTTAGGTCCAGGGGCTAAGAGCCAAAGTATAAGCGGTCTCTCGAAACCACGCAGAAATGCGTCGACAACATCAACCATTGCATCCACCTAAGCATAATAGTTTAAATTTTGATATATCAACCTTTTGCAGCCTTTATTTTGGAAAGAGATTAATAAGAACATGCGACATAACCAAAATGGACCCCAATTGAGGCGCCTATCCCATGACTGAAGCAGAAAAAGAACTAATGAGAGCCATAGTGAGGGGTTTTAGTAGAGCAGTTATTCTATGGCTTGTAAGTCAGAAACCTATATCCGGCTATAAAGTTGTCAAGGAGATAGAGAGATTAACTAGCCAAGAATTCAATCCAGGAATAGTGTATCCGCTCCTGTACGAGCTAGAGAAGGAGGGGTTCATAGCTGGCGACTGGACACAAAAGGGCAGACGTCGCATTAAATACTACTCAACAACCGAAGAAGGAACAAAATTGCTGAATCGTTTACGCAAGCTTTTTGAGATGCCTGTAAAAGAAGTTTTAAAAGATCTTATCAGAGAAAATTCAGGATAAAACAACCGTCTGACTTTTAAACCTCGACCTGTCCATGGTGCAGCGGCATCCTAGGAGAAGTTCGAACTCTCGCCAAGCATACTTGGTATGCTTTTTTACCGGTAAAGTTGGGTGGGGGTCCCACCCCCCGCACTTTGATTTGAGGCTTGTTTTGAGCGTCCTTCTACCAAAGAAACCTGATTTAGGGTGTTGTAGGTGGGGTGAAAATTTGAACATGTGTTTACCCGTAAAAATGCTGGCATTCTGGAGCACGAGATAGCTTCAAACTCTTGTTCAAACTTTTCAGAATACTATCAATTTGCGAGTGAGAGCTAGCTTAATTGCAATTAAAAAGGCTAGGTTTTACCAGTGTTTTGGCTTTTGATTCATTGTTTAACTATCGATGTCGTGTTTCTTGTTGATATTTCAAGCTGATCGCCAAATCCCTTTTTCACGTAAACATTCTTCATGATGATTTTATCGCCTACTTTCAAGTCCTTTACAGAGTCTGCGTGCATTCGCCATGCTGAAACCCATGTTCTGCCAGTTTCATCCTTCAATTCAAAAGTGGCAAGTTTCACAAGCTCTCCCTTAGATGTTTTTACGTCCCTAAGAATGGGTTTAGTGACAACTTCTCCTTCAACATTAACAATGTTTGAACCTTCTCTTAGATCGGCAATCTTTAAAAACTCTTCTTCTGGTGCAAGTGTTTCCACGTAGGTTTCTGCATCAACATGAATTTCCAAGCTTCCGCCTATTCCTTTCTTCACTTTAGCATTCACTATTCGCAACCGCACGCCTTTCCCCAGCGTTTTTTCAAGCTCATCCACCTTTTCGTTCCAAGCCACACCAGGTATTTCGCTCGTTTCCTCCGCCAGCACAAACCGCATAACCTTCCCAACGCTTGAATCTTGCCTTTGGAAGGTGGATGCCGAAAACAACTCTTTAACCGTGCCTATGATGTTTACTTTCTTGTTTCTGAGAGCTTGGGATATATTTCCGATTTTTGTTGTAAATTTGCCGATGGTGGGATAATCTTTTGCCTCCACATCCTGCGGGTTGATTTCAATTTCACTCTTTTCTCCAATGTGTAATTCGACTCTTCCGCTACGATCTTCTTTTGTGTATCCGTGAGAAAAACGTATTATTTGTCCAACATTTATCTCGCCAGACTGCATGAGGCTTGTCTTATCATTCCATAAAACAACTCGCAATATGCCGCTTTGGTCAGCAACAAGCAAACTCGCAACTTTTCCACTTCTATTCCCTTTAAAAGCTTTAGGAGGAAAAGCTGCAACAACCCGTCCAATCAGGGTAACATCATTTAAACTGGGAATCAAATCCACTATAGAAAGCGTAGGAGTTAAAGCCTTATCTTGTGGAATTTCCACGCTAAACTCTGCAGCAATCATCCGCAAAAGAGTCTCGTCTGAAATGAAACCGCCCGTTTTTCTTTTCTCCATCTCCAACTTCTCTAGAATTTCTTTTCTCGAAATTTCCGGACGCCTCGAAAGTATCTGCTCAATTATTTTTTCAGCCGACATTTCAGCTTCGATACCGCTGAAGGTGAGGATAATGGATGCTATAAAGCTTATTAAAAGCTGTTATCAAGTATTAAATGAGTTGAGAGGCGCTTAATACATACATGGATGCGGGGACGCTTCAAGGTTTAGGCATCGTCTTAATATTCGCTGGAATGCTTGTCATCTTAGTTGCAATCTTTTTGCTCTTCCTCTCAAGCATTAAAGGGGAGGGAAAAGCCAAAGGCGGCGGAGCCATTATCATCGGGCCTTTTCCAATAATTTTTGGAACAGACAAGGAATCAGTTAAAACGGTTTTGCTGCTTTCATTAACGCTTACGATACTTCTCATAATAGTAATGGTCATATTCTACTTAGTGTTTAGGTGAGTCC
>Ga0315280_10002272_pt1 | contig 31352 bp, 28 predicted proteins | sample YL17G06_40_MG_FD_203697 | JGI IMG/M metagenome (GOLD analysis project Ga0315280, IMG submission 203697) | Sediment microbial communities from Yellowstone Lake, YNP, Wyoming, USA - YL17G06_40 | ecosystem: Environmental > Aquatic > Freshwater > Lake > Sediment | place: USA: Wyoming | collected... | reverse complement strand
GATTCGTAGTCCCGCCACTCATTCATCTTCAATCTCATGTATTTCTCAGCGTTTTCTTTACCCAAAGCCCTGATGCAGATGTCATCGCTGCTCCATTCTTCCAACGCTTCTCCAAGCGAAGCTGGCAACGTCTTAATGCCCAGTTCTCTTCGCCTTGACTCTGAGAGATGATAAACATTTTCTTCAACAGGTTCTCCGGGTTCAATTTTCTTCTTTATCCCTTCCATTCCGGCTTCAAAAAGGACAGTGTACGCCAAATATGGGTTGCATAATGGATCTGGGCTTCTATACTCAATTCTTGCTTCGTTTTCTTTGCCTGGAAAATATTCTGGCACCCTTATTAGAGCCGAACGGTTTCTCCTGCTCCAAGCAAGGTACACGGGCGCCTCATATCCTGGCACCAACCTTTTGTAACTATTAACCGTGGGCGACACTATTGCTGACAAAGCTCGAGAGTGTTCAAGCAGACCACCTATAAAGTATCGACATGTTTGGGACAGACAAGCGTATCCTTTAGGGTCGAAAAACAAGTTCTTCCCATTGTGTAGAGAGAACAACCCTAAATGCACATGCATGCCGTTGCCTGCTTTGTCCAACCATGGTTTTGGCATGAAAGTGGCTGTCCAATTGTATCTTCGGTCAGCAACCGCTTTGGCTGCCAGTTTATATCGAGCGACATTGTCTGAGGTCGTTATTGGATTAGAATATTGAAATGTGATTTCGTTTTGAGCTGAACCCACCTCGTGGTGTTGCCTCTCAACCTTAATTCCCATAGACGCCAAAGTGTCAGACAAATCCATGCGGTAGGTCTCTGTTAAATCTTTGTCAGGCGATATGTCAAAATACCTAGGATTCTCTTTGACGCGATGCTCCACGGGGCGCAGTTGCCGACTTGCATCTTTTTCAACCAAATAAAATTCGAGTTCCGCCGCTGCTGTTGGTTCATAGCCTTCGTTTCTCATCGACTCAACTTTTTTCTGTAGAATATATCGTGTGTCACCGTCGAAACGTTTACCATTTGGGTTGTAAATGTCGCAGATGAAGCTGACAACTGCTTTGTCATAAAAGTATCGGGGTAAAACCGCGAAGGTTGACATGTCGGGTTTCATTATCATGTCGCTTTCTTGAATGTTTACATAGCCTAGAATAGAGGAGCCGTCGAAGCCAACACCGTTTCTGAAGGCAGAGTCAGCCTCTTCTGCAGGGATTGTTCTGCCCTTTATGGTGCCCAACAAATCTACAAAATGCAACACTATGTGATCGGCATGTTTAATCAGCGATAAACATATTGTCATGTTTTCTTTCGTTCGAAAATCTTTATCGTTCATTTGGAACCCCTACATTTCTGCCAAGTTTTGATAGAAAAGTTTATTTCTATTGAAATATAAATCTTTTTAGTATGTTGCAGAACAAATGTTAAAAAAGGTTGTAATTAATTGAATAAATGTGTAATGGAGTGAGAAAAGCATGAATCTAGACGCGACAGATGTCAAAATTCTAAAGACATTGATTTCGGATGCGAGGCTTTCTTCACGGCAGATATCTAAGAGGTCAGGTGTTTCTGTTGGCACAGTGTTGGCAAGGATGAAGAAAATGGAAGCAGAGGGAGTGATAAGAGGCTATTCTGCCATAGTTGACCATGAGAAACTCGGTTATCAGTTGACAGCGCTCACTGAGATAACCGTTTCAAAAGGCCGTCTTCTAGAAGTGGAGAACGAAATCGCAAGAATGCCCAACGTGTGCTGCGTCTACGACGTAACAGGTCTCGCAGACGCCTTTGTAATAGCCAAGTTCAAGAACAGAGAAGAATTGAGCGTTTTTGCTAAACGTTTGCTGGCGCTTCCCTTTGTAGAGAGAACCAACACGCATATGGTTTTGACAACCATAAAAGAAGACTTCCGCTTCATCTAGGCTGAAGACAAGCAACATTTAATTGAAACCCTTCAAAGAATGAGAATAGTCAGTTTGCTGAGCGGGGGTTGCCAAGCATGGCCAAAGGCGCAGCCCTGAGGCGGCTGTCCCGCAGGGGTTCGTGGGTTCAAATCCCACCCCCCGCACTTCGATTTGTTTTTGGAGCAATTTTGCAAGCACAATAATGCTCAATGCGTCTTTTTTCTGAGCGTTTCAAGATGTAGTGCGCTGGAACAAAAGACAAAAAGATATAGAATTAATCTCTAGAACAAGTTAATAGAGGTTCCTTTCTTACCACTTTAAATATGGTAACGACGGTTCTGTTATGGCTTTACCTAAAAGCGTTTAGAAGCTTCGTGTCATCAGCTAAAAAAGGTAAATCTGGAGAGAGAAAGTGCCAAAAAACCAAATAATCACACTGAAAAAAGAAAATTCAGAAATACTGCTGGTCGAATTTAAGGCACCGAAAAAACTTGTGGAAGCCTTTGACATAAAACTCAAGTCACAGTTCTCCAGCAGAAGCGAAGCCATACGATCATTGATGAGAACATTCCTAAATGAGACTTCAGAAAGGAGTTGATATGCAAAGAAAAAGCCGATGAGGAGGGGCAGATTTCTCATCCGCTCCTGTCATGGAGGGATTACCTAGTGAAAACTTTCGAGGAGAAAAGAAAATTCGTTGAAGAATTGAAAACACAGTGGAAAACTTTGTGGCGAGAACGCATAGACGACAAAGTTAGAGCCGAAGGAATTTCAGACAAAGACTATTCTCAATTGTTTGTTGAACGCGGAACAATCATAATGGCTACAAGAAAGTTCAAAGCCCCAGACTTTTACGAAATACTGCAACAACACATATCGTCCAACTCAAACGAAGTCAACGATGTGCTCCCTCCGAATCCCACAGTTGGCGGATGGAGAAAGTTTATGCTCAATGTCTTGAGCAAGCAACAGCGTTTGGTGAGGCGCAGACTAAACACCCCAACAGAGCCGGTTAAAAAAGCAAATCAACAGTTGAAGAAGGGCGGAAGAGGCTGGCTTCACTTTAAAAGATAAAAAACATATGCCAACAAATTGCTGTCTGTAGCGCGCTCTATTCCAAGAATTTTGTGTGCAAAAAATAATCTTGTAAGGTGTTCTCATGGGTAATTATAGGGATAGGTTACAGATTATAGCGGACATCTTGCTGATAACGAGTAGGCGGGCTAAGAAGACGCAGATCATGTATCAGGCTAACTTGAGCTATAAGCTTCTTTGTCGCTATTTGCACGAGGTTTTGGATTCTGGCTTAGTTAGTTTTGAGAACGAAGATTGTTACGTGCTTACGGCAAAAGGTAAGGAGTTTCTCGGTCGACATGAAGAGTATTCCAAGCGTTGTAAGAGTTTGGAAGAGCATCTTAACCATGTCAACAACGAGAAGACGGTGTTAGAAAAAATGAGTTTCAATGCAAGCAAGGTTGACAACGATTTGAATCGTTCGAATAGGAGTAGAGAATAAAAAGGTAAGACGTGAATAGCGTGTCTGTTCTGAAATTTTCTTTTGTTTTGATGATTTTTCTGGTTTTTGCCTCTCAATTTTATGTGTCTGTGACAAGTGCCCAAGTTAGTCAAAATGAGGCTTCTTCGGCTTTGACCAGTGCTGAAGAGTCTGTGGTCTCAGCGTATCAAGCAGTATCGAAAGCTGAGGAGTCTGGAGCGAATGTTTCGAGTTTGTTGGTTCGGTTGAATGACGCGGGATGGTTTTTAGCCCGTGCACATATGGCGTACAAGTCTGGGGATTTCGATTCCGCCCTAAAATTTGCTACGCAGAGTCAAGAAAAATTGAATGGTTTTGTTGCCGATGCCGATGCTCTGATGAAAACTGCAATACGAGAACATTATTTGGATTTTATGGTTAACGTAGTTGGATCTATTATTGGAGCTATAGGTGTTATTTGCGTCGGTTTTATTGTTTGGTCTTTCTTGAAAAGAAAATATGAGAAAGCTGGAAGCATGGTTTGATGAGACTTCATGAGTATCGTGTTCTTTTTATTGTAGCTATAGGAATTTTGACGTTACTTGTAGCTTCCCCTGCGCTGAGTAGACTGTTAGTTCCTCCTAGGACTGAATTCTTCACTGAACTTTGGATTTTAGATTCGAATCTTAGGGCGGAGGATTTTCCCTTCAACATTACACGCAACCAAAATTATAGCGTGTTTTTAGGAATAGGGAACCGTTTAGGGTACTGCGCCTACTATTTGGTTGAAGTAAAATTTCGCAATCAAACCCAACCGGCACCAACAAGTTTCGGCCCGCCAACTAATCGCACTCCAAGCAGTCTACCAGCACTTTTCAACATCACAGCCTTTGTCGCAGACGAAACAGTTTGGGAGACGCCGTTAACTTTTTCCTTCGATTATGGATTTAATGAAACACTTTCGCAAGTTGAGTTTTACAATTTGACATTGAACAATGTTAAAGTAGATATGAGCGGTTACACGATAACGTGGGATTCGGAGAAAGGGGGATTTTTTGGATATCTGTTTTTTGAACTCTGGATTTTTAATGCTACAACAAGCATATCTCAATATCACGAACGTTTTGTTGGTTTACGGTTTAATATGACTGTTTATTAGTTGAATTTACCCATAAAGCGTCAACTTTTTGATGCGCATGTACCGAGAATGATCATTTTTAGCAAATTCACGATGTAAATAAGTATTTGAATTCTAGAACATGTACTGAATTGTTACAGATGCTTTTTCCTCAGCTGTTTAAGTGATACGAATACCCCATTAGAAAATGAAAGTTTACGTGACTTTGCCCTTTGGAAGAAGAAGCAATGGAAAAAAAAGCTAACAGTTCAGCTACTGCGGTAGTTATCGCTTCGTTTAATGAGGAAGAGGGCATTGGTCCAACTCTTGAAGAGCTTCAAAAGGTTTTAAATGATCCTTATTTGCTTGTGGTTGATGGAAATAGTGTTGATAAGACTATGGAGATAGCTAAGAACATGGGTGCAGATGTTATATTACAGGAGGGAGAGGGAAAAGGTAAAGCCCTGTCTCAAGGTATTAAGCAGCTAAATTCTGATGTGCGATATGTTGTGTTTACCGATGCTGATTTCACTTACCCTGCTGAATATGTCCCTAAGATGATTGAAATTTTGGAGCAGAATCCTGATGTGGGTATGGTTATTGGAAACAGATTTAATGGTGAGTATGATTTTGAGAGGTCGATTAGTAACCCATTTTATATAGGGAATAGGTTACTTGCCTTTGCACAACATTTAGTGAACGGTATTAAACTTGATGATCCTTTATCGGGTTTAAGAGTAGTCAAGTGGGAGATTTTGAAAGATTGGAAGCCCAAGAGCAAGGGTTTTGATGTGGAGGCTGAGATGAACTATCATGTTGAACGCCATGGACATCGAATAGTAGAAATTCCAATAATGTATAGACCAAGGTTGGGAAGGAAGAAACTAAAGTTGAGACATGGCTTCGTCATTTTGAGAAGGATTCTGGCGGAAAGTTTACTTTAATTTTTTTATTCATGCGCTGTATGGATTTTGAGCTGGTAGTTGTAATTCAGAACTGTTTTTTATTATGATTTGAACTTTTAAATCTCGTTCGCTTTTGTACGTGGAACTTCTCAGAGAGAAGGTGAAATTTTGCTTAAGGTTGGAGTTATTGGTTTAGGGAACATGGGGAAACTTCACTTACTAAACGCTTTGCGAATAAAGGAAATCAACGTAGTAGCTGTTGCAGATAAAAGTGAAAAAAACCGAAAATCTGTGGAGAAATACCATATTAAAACTTATGATGATTATAGTAAGCTTATAGATGCAGAAAAATTAGATGCGGTTATAATATCTTTGCCAAATTTCCTAAAGAAGGAAAGCGTGGTTTACGCAGCCGAAAATAAATTGGATATTTTTCTTGATAAGCCATTGGCTCGAAATTTTCCTGAGGCACAGGAGATTGTTCAGGAAGTGGAAAAGGAAAACGTGAGGTTGATGGTTGGAGTTAACTACCGATATTTTCCAAGTGTACAGAAATTGAAGAATAATTTGGATGATGGAAGAATAGGCGATGCTGTCATTGCTACGTCTGAGTTAATATTGAATGGCCCTCTTTCACATTCTGTTGTTCCAACGCCGGTTCCAGAATGGTGGTTGAATAAGGAAATGGCCGGTGGAGGAGTATTGTTGGATTTAGGTTATCATTTAATAGATATATTATCATGGATGTTTGGCGATTTGGAGGTAGCCTATTCAAATTTAGGATATAGGCTTAACCTATCTGTAGAAGACGCTGGCACAGTTATGTTGGAATCCAAGAATCATGGTACAAGATGTATAGTGAACGTTGGTTGGTTTTCAAAGTCGATATTTCCAGATTTTAATTTTAGGATTAACATTCATGGAACAGTTGGGTATGACTCAACGGATCGTTATGCTCCAAGAGACCTTCGAGTTCATGCTGTTAAAGAAGGAACGTTGAACTTTTTTAGAAGAATTTTGAAAAGGAAGATGCATTATCTTTCTTATACCTACTATTATTCCTCTTTTTACCAAGTTTTGGAACTATTCTTTGATACATTAAATAAGGGTGCAGAGCCGCCGATTTCGTTGGAAGAACAGTTAGACGTGATTCGAATAATTGACTTTGTGTACCGCCAGAATGGGGTTAAATAGATGGCTAAGGTTGTTTTAACTTCATTAAAGACGAAAAACTTTTCAGACGATGATATAGACAAAGCGGTAGAGAGAGCTATTGATCGTTTGGATTTCAATTTTAGAGATGACCTTCAAAATGTGGTCATAAAGCCAAATCTGTGTTATTATTGGGATTATTCAACTGGTGAAACCACTGATCCGAGAGTGGTTTCTGCCGTGATTGACTATGTTAGGGATAAAGTTGGAAATGATGTTAATATCGCTGTTGCCGAAGCCGATGCGTCGGCAATGAAAACAAAATATTCTTTTAGAGTTCTCGGATACGATAAATTATGTCAAGCAAAAAATGTGAAATTGGAAAACCTGAGTGAAGGAAACATTGTTGATGTTAAAGTGAATGTTAGTGGAAAAGAAATCGTGTTGCCTATTAATGAGATTCTTCTAAATGCTGATTTAATAATTAACGTACCAAAGCTTAAAACTCATAATTTTATTGGTGCTACTTGCGCTCTGAAGAACATGTTTGGAGCCATATCAAAACCGAGAAAATATTCCTATCACGAAATGATTTCTCATGTGATTGTTGGGGTAAATAAGATAGTTAGATCGCACATCACGATAGTTGATGGTCTCATAGTTCGCGGTTCTTATCCCAAAAAATTGGGAGTCGTTATGGCGGGTGATGATCCGTTAGCGACGGATTTTATAGCAGTAGAAATCATGGGATTTAATCCGAAGGGAGTGCCGTATCTTAATTTGGCTGCGAGAGAGCAGATCGGTCAGACAAGAAATGTTGAACTGATTGAAGATAATGTCAAACTATCGGAAGTCAAGAAGGACTTCCCAAAGTATAATTATTTCATGCACAAAATTTCATTGGATTTACAATTGAAAATGTTGAGATTATATGGGGCAGTCGTTGGAGATGTTATTCCTCCATTCTTAGAAAAGTAGCATCTTTCTTTTTGTAAAAAGTTGGCAAAACTAGAGCGTAACTTGTTTTTCACATAACCTGCAAAGGGTGTTGTTCATTTATGTTCTTTTTTGTAATAGCTTGGTTGCTGTTTGGCTTTTTATCTCTTGGACCCGCGGCGTTCATTTTTTATTATATGAAAAATAAGTCTAAGAGATCGTGGCCAACTAAGGTTGATAGCAATTACAAACCTAGAATTTCCGTTATTGTTCCAACTTATAATGAGTCGAGCATTATTCTTTTTAAGTTAATTAACTTAAGTCGTTTAAGATATCCAAAAGATCTGATGGAAATAGTTATTGTTGATAGTAACTCTTCTGATGATACCGCTGAGATCGTAAGGCAATTTTCGCAGAAAGAGCCGCAAGTCAGCATTAAGGTTTTGGTTGAAAAAGAAAGAAGAGGAAAATCTCACGCGCTAAATTACGCATTGAACCATTGTAACGGCGACGTGATAATAGTCTCTGATGCCGATTGTTTTTGGCCTTCTGACATACTTGAGAAGGCTATGCCTTTTTTAGCTGATTCATCTGTTGGGGCGATTGCGGGTCCAAAGATTTTATTGAATCCAAATCAAACTTGGGTTACTCGAATGGAAGAAGGCTACCTAAAATCGGCGAATGTTTTGAGACTTGGAGAATCAAAAGTAGGGTCAACAGTTTTCTTCGAGGGAGGGTTCAGCGCTTTCAAGAGGGAAGCTTTTGACAGATTCGACCCTTATGGCACGGGTTCCGACGATTGTGGTACAGTGATACGTGTTATCCAAAAAAACTTTAGAACGATGCTTGTTCCAGAAGCTAAATTTTATTCAACTTTTCCGGCGTCTTTTCGAGGAAAGCTCGGCATAAAGTTGAGAAGAATAAATCAACTTGTGCGTGTTTTTGCTAAGTATCTTGATTTATTAGTCCAAAGAAAATTGAAGGCAACTAAAAGAACTGTTGTGCCAAATACGCTTCTTTATCTTTTCTCTCCTATCGCGCTTATTGTTTTCATACTTCTAACAGTCTTTTTGGTTTTTAGTTTCCCATTCCTTTTGTTGTTCTTTGGTCTGCTCATAATTCCTGAAATTAGATTTTATTTCTACGAGATCTTTGAAAGTAACATGCTACTTATTGCTGCAATATTCGGAATAATGCTGGGTAAAGAGTTCTCGATTTGGAGCCAACCTGAAGACAGAAGATTGCTCACGAAAGATACACTGCGCCAGTTCAACTTAATTTAGGACGGCTACATCGCCATACTTAGAGGGAAAAAGAGTGAAAAAATCTAGATGACCATATGCTAAAGGGGCACGCCCTGATTATTTATACATGCGATATTTTTTCCGCGGGAGATTTACGAAAATGAGAATTCTTATTGTTAACACTGGCTATCTCCCAGTGCCGCCTAAATCGGCGGGTCGTTTAGTGGGCGGGTCTATCGAATTACATACATATCACCTCGTGAATGAATTGGCACGTCTAGGAAACGACGTTCATTATGTAACAGGTGTTACTGAGAATGCATCTTTCGTTGATGGAGTAACATTGCATAAATTACCTAATTTACCTTTTAATTTGAAAGCAGGGTATACTGAAACGATGATAAACTTCGCGATAGGTGGCTTTTTTGCTTTTGGAAGGGCATTAAGAGCCATTAATAGGTATCGTTATGATGTAGTTCATGGACATGGCGATATTGCCAGTGCATTTTTTCCTGTCCTAAGAAAGAAGTCTAAATATGTGTTCACAGTTCATAATCGTACTCCTTGGATGCTGACCTCCTCATCATTCAAGCAAGCTTTCCGAAAAGTAGCTTTCTCTATGCTTGACCTTAAAATAATTAGTAATGCAGATTGTGTTGTTACACTAAGTGAGAACTTAAAAAAAGAGTTAGTTGATCGCTTCAAAATTAAGCCCACAAAAGTGAAGGTTATTCCTAACGGGGTTGATTTAAAATCTTTTAGTCCCTCAATTCCAAACTCCGCTAGCATAAGAAGCAAATATGGAATAAATCATGACTATGCACTATTCGTAGGAAGACTTGTTGAGGAAAAAGCGGTGCACACCATAATAAGAGCAATAGCAGGAACTAAGTTACACGCAGTGATAGTGGGAGATGGTCCATTGCTTCCCTCCTTGCGAAATCTAGCTGGGCGCCTCAATGTTAATCAACAGGTTCATTTTATTGGACTTGTTCCTAGAAGTGAATTACCTAAATTCTATGCCCAAGCTACTCTATTCGCCTTGCCTTCCATAGCGGAAGGGTCACCGTTGGCTGGATTAGAAGCCATGGCTTCAGGACTGCCAATAATTGCATCGCGTACTTCAGGAATGGAAGCCATCATTAATTACGGAAACAATGGCTTCATAGTCGAACCGGAAGATGTACGGCATTTGCGTGAAAGGATCGTTCAAATGTTTGAAGATGCTTCACTAAGAAGAGTAATGGGCGAGCGTTCGAGGAGAATAGCTGAGACACAGTATTCTTGGGAGCAAATCGCAAAGCAAATATTCAATCTTTATGAAACAATAGTGTAATCGTTTTGACTTGAGCCAGAGTTCCCAAAGTGGACTGCTTTGTCTTCTTTGGGCTATTTGAACTAGACAAATCTCTTGACCTGATACGTTACTGGGATAAAAATGAGGAAAAATCTTGTTGATAAATTCGCGGGGACAACTGCAGGAAGAATGGAGGATCTTGACGACGGGCATATGAAAGTCTTGAAGATATTCTCTAAGCGTGATTTTTACAGGATTTTGGACATCGGTCATGGAGACGGAAATTTTTCGGTCCTCCTCAGAAAGGTCTCAAATGCTAGAGAGATTTATGGCGTTGATTGCTCTCCAGAAGCCGTTAGGTCAGCCGCGAAAAAGGGAATAAGAAGTTTTCTAGTAAACATCGATGAACAAAACCTTCCACTCAAGAGCAACTATTTTGATGCAATCTTTGCTGGATACGTTATTGAGCATCTTTTTAACCCGGATCAGTTGCTAGATGAGATATACAGGGTGTTGAAACCCGGAGGACTCTTCATTCTTGCCACCCCAAATCTATCCTCACTATATAATAGAATTGCATTACTTATTGGCTTTCAACCGTTCTCTACGGCTGTCAGCTTAAGGCATGACGTAGGGCATATGATAAAATTCTATACAACTCTTTCATCTTCAGATCATATTAAGGTGTTTACTTATCGCTCAATAATAGAATTATTGAAAATCCACCAATTTGACATCATACAAACGATAGGTGTAAAAATACCAGTTGGTCCCCTCTCTCTCGCAAAAATGTCTGACAAAATCAGACTTAAATCTTTTATCGAATTTGTAGACAGAGTACTTGCTCAATTTCCATCTTTGAGTTATGCTGTCATAGTATGCTGCCGAAAACATCATGTACGGCATTTACACCCATCTAGAAACGCTAGCGCGCGCCAGGGTGTTGCTAAATTGGTCTAAAATGGTTCTTATTCCCCTTTTGCATTTTCGTGCTTAATATGGGCTTGTTTGATGGGCAAATCTTGGCCGTCTTGAGGGTTCTTAGTAAATGAAGTTCCAACAAATCCCAGAAAAAGTCGGCTTTGCGCCTCAAAACTGCCCCTAAAAACCCCTAAAAAGGAATAAATACCATTTTTAACCATTTTAGCGCGCGCGCTATTAATTCGTGTGGAGTACAATAAAACATGACTGCTAGGAAAGACCGAAAATTAGAGAGAAAAATATTCGCAAAGATGATGGAGAATTCTGACGAAGAGCTTTTTGACAGAAAAATGTTCCTCGAAAAATCCTTGGCAGAATCCTTGCTGAAAGCTGATAGTGCTTCTAGAGATTATGTGTATGAGGAAGTTTACGATAAAATCCACAACTTTTTCTTGCAGAATAAAAAAGATCGAAGTTTCTTGTATAAGTCTTTGACAACAATACCTCTATGGACTACTACATCTATGTGCAGGGTTATCGGCAAAAATAAGAAAGTATTAGAAGTTGGATGCGGTGATGGAATTTTATCGCTTGCTTTGGCAAGCAATGGCAATGATGTTATTGGTATAGATGTTTCCAGTACATGTATTTCCATCTCCAGAAGGAATAGTCAAATCTTTGGAGTAAATGCTGAATTTAGGCAATTAAATGGTGTCAAGCTTGATTTTTTAGATGAAAGTTTTGATTGCGTTATTAGTAAAGACCTTTTTGAACATTTACATCCTAGCGATGTTTATGTCCATCTGAAAGAGACGTACAGAGTTTTAAAAAGCAAAGGATTTTACCTAATAATTACTCCTGACAAACTTGTAGGTTTTTCTAATCCCTTGCATTTGAAAGAATATACTTGTCATGAATTAAATCAAATGCTTAAAGCAGTAGGTTTTTCCTCCATCAAATCTTTTCTTCTGCATCACTATTTACCATTTAACCTGATTGTTCCAGTTACGAACAAGATATGTTTTGAAAAAAACGTTTATCGACTTAAGAACAGATTACATATTCCTTCAAACTATTTTGTATTCTTGATGATGTCTGCGATAGGCTTGGCGGATTTGAGTGTCATAGCATATAAGAACGCAGATTAAAAAAATAACTATTAGCCAATAGTGGTTCCTTTTTAAATGACAATTATAGGGATTAATTTATGATTAAGGTGACTCTTGGGCTCTGCGTAAAAAACGTAGAAAAAACAATCGCTGACGCAATGGATAGCATACTCAAACAAGATTTCCCTACGGAGAACATGGAATTAATAATTGTTGATGGCTTCAGCAACGACGGCACATTAGAAATCATTGAGAAATACTTACGGCAACTGAACATAAAATTTGCAGTCTTTAAAGAGAAAAAAGGGCTAGGTTTTGCAAGGCAGTTAGTAGTTGAAAGGGCTAAAGGTAAGTATATAATATATGTAGATGGAGACATGATTATGGCAAGAGATTTCGTCGCTAAGCAAGTAAAATTTATGGAGAAGAATCCAAAAATTGGAATGGCTATAGGAAAATTTCAAGTCCCTTCTAAAAAAGTCAATTGGATTGAGAATCTTGAGAATATTTTGTGGATTACCGAAGATAAATTGTTCGACAATGTGACGCTCTCTAAAACCTTAAGATCTACCGTTTGCGGAGCTATATTCCGAACTGAAGCCTTAAAACAAGCCGGCGGGTTTGATCCACGGATAAAAGGCGCTGGTGAGGATATGGATGTATATATCAAAACTAGAAAGATTGGATGGCTTTTATATTCCACAACCGACGCTTTGTTTTGTGACAGACGAAAAGATAATTTAAGGTCGCTTTGGAGAGAAAATTTCTGGTATGGGTATGGAGGTCATTATATTCTTCATAAACACAAAAATAATGGAGTGATTAGACCTTCAAGATTCTTTTATTTTATCAAAGTTTACAAAATGACAAAACAAAAAATTGCTTTTCTACTGCCTCTTATTTATTTTTTCGAGAAGTTCGCCTGGGGTATGGGCTATATGAGGGCTCATCTAGATAATTATGGACATGAATAGTTTTGTATTAAGAACTCATTTTTCTAGAGCTTCGCATATCAACCGACTAAAAATATATTTGATCAAGGACCGCATTCAATCAATGAAAACTGAAGTCACTCTGGGAGTCTGTGTTAGGAACTATGAGGATTAGAGCGCGCGTGTTTTTTTAAAAGAAGCTCTAGAAAGCGCTCTCTCTCATGTCTTCTTAGTGTGGTAAATGCACTTGATACTCTTCACCAAAGCTCCCTGTTTAATGGAGCCACGTGGTTAGAAGTCTACAACGCGGCGCGAGGTTTAATTCCTACAACTTGAACAGAGCGAGTTTACATTTCTTGCGAAGGATGCCTATGTATTGAATACGGATATATTGACGAATATTAAAGAGAAGGGTAGTCATGTAATGAAGCCCAAAGTTACTATCGGGATTTGTGTAAGAAATTGTGAAGATTATATTAAAGAGGCTATTGAAAGTATTCTAGATCAAGATTTTCCTCATGAGCTTATGAAATTGATTTTTGTGGATGATGGCAGTGAGGATGACACTTTATCAATTATTCAAGAATATGTTTCAAAGATCGATATTCCAACTGAAGTTTTTCACACTTCTTGGAAAGGGTTAGGTCACGCAAGGAACACAGTGGCTGCTAATGCTGAAGGCAACTTTATTCTTTGGGTTGACGGCGACATGGTACTTTCAGAGAATTTTGTAACGAAGCTGGTAGAATTCATGGAGCAACATCCTGAAGTGGGAATCGCTAAAGGAAAACAAACCTTAGAACTCAGGAGCAACTTGCTTGGCACTTTTGAAGCATTCTCACGCGCTGCTGGTAGAATGATAGATTACCGATCCGAAAAGGCGCATTTGAAAGCCCTTGGAACAGGCGGAGCCATCTATCGAATTGAAACCATTTCACAGGCAAGAGGATTCGATGAGAATTTGAGAGGATATGGCGAAGACTGGGACATTGAAATAAGAGCCAGATCATCTGGCTGGTCATTATGTGCGACTGATGCTAAATTTCTTGATTACGAGAGGCATGGATTAACATGGAAAAATCTTTGGAGTAGATATTTGCTTCGGGGATACTATACCCATTACTTTCTACATAAGAATAGAGGATTGATCAAGCACTACAGAATGCTCCCTCCAGCTGCCTTTTTGTTAGGCCTTTTTCATGCCCGCAAACTCTTCAAGTTAACACGACAGAAAGCGATTTTCCTTTTACCGTTTCAGTATGTATTCAAAAATACAGCTTGGTGCTATGGGTTCATAAGAAGCCACTTAGATTCCTATGCTCCCAAAACCTAAGGAGCCTGATTCCAAGGTCTTGTATCGTACCTCATTACTGCATTATATGTGATAATTAGGAACAAGCTGTAGGAAACATTTTAAAGAAAAAATCATTCGATAAATGCTCGCAAGGTGCGAATTGGAATGAAAGTTGGTTTGATAGGTTGTGGCAGGGTTGCCCACATTCACATGGGCGCTTATAAGAAAATGAGCAAGGTGAACGTATTTGCCGTATCAGATGCCGACATTAATAGAGCCAAGGCTTTTGCTGAGGCCTACAAGATTGACAAAGTCTTTTCAAACTACGCTGATCTTTTTGAAATCGAAGATCTCGATTTTGTCGATGTATGCACTCCCACGTCGACACATGAATCAATAGTCTGTGATGCTGCAAAGTCCGGACTCAATGTTCTGATAGAGAAGCCAATGGGTCGAAACAGTAAAGAATGCGAGAAAATGATCGAGGGGTCAAGAAAACATGGAACCAAGTTATGTGTCAGCCACAATCAACTTTTCTTCCCATATATTAGACATTTGAAATCAATAGCAGATTCTGAAGGTTTTGACTTAACATCTTTCCGAACATCCCATAGGGAGAATTTTGAATGGCTAAAAGCTCATGGTTTAGCTCAACCTTGGAACATTAGTCCCGAACACGGAGGAATACTTTGGGAGGTAGGCACCCATCTTGCATACGTCCAATTGCATTTTTTGGAGGATGATGTAAAAGAGGTCTACGCTTTAGGTGCTAAGACCAAATATCCCGTATGGGATGACTTCATAGTCCTACTGCGGACTTCCTCTCAACGTTGGGGCATTATGGAGATCTCATGGGTTGCAAAAGAATCTGAAATAGTATACGAAATCAATAATTCTAATGGGAGAAGAGTACAAACTTACCTGTTTCATGGCTACACAATAGAGCTGACACAGGAGAAAGCAGCGAACCTGGCAGGTGTTCTACGCAACTTCTTTACAGATGAGAAAAGACTTTTCACAAAATGGAAGAAGTTCGCGGTGGATCAAGTTAAAAAGCCACCGTCAGGACATTTTGGCCTTATCAGCAGCTACGTTGAAAGCCTAGAGAAAGGATATCCTTCACCAGTGACGGGAGAAGATGGCAGAAACGCCATCAAGCTTCTTGAGTGTATTGAAGAATCTTTGAAAGAACGAAGGCCAGTCAACTATTCTCCTTGGTAAGAATCCCTCTAATTGCGCGCCGAGGCAGCATGCGCTATTGCTTGGTTTTTTGGATGGTTTGACAATGTATGTAGTGTTTGGGCATGCGTTTCACCATTCATGGATGTATTGTTCTAAATCATCACTTCCCCTTCTACTCTTGTAAGTTGGGATATTCCCTACTTCTGCTTATACTTTGTTTATTCTGTAAATTGTAAGGCGTGTACACTACCAAAAAAGTCACGCAGGTCTTTATTGTATCCTAAGGTGAAAGGCTTGCAACAAGCGGATGGGGATAAGGGTAAGGCGTGTAGGTGAATCCGTCTTGTTCTTGGTTTGGTGCTCTCAAGAAGTAATCTCTGTCAAGAACACAATTCTCCCCTGTTACTATAACATCGCTTTCAGGTGAACCTTGTGGTGATGGAATGTATGTATTGTTCCAGACGTAAAAATCTTGTATTCTTAGGTCAGGGTCGTTAGGCAAGTCATTGTGGAATTGTATTCCTTGAATAGTTTTGTTGATGATGTTGTTATAGATTACTCCGCTACCGCCACGCATACCTATTCCAACCCCAAGATATTGCCCGTAATATTGTTCAGGAGGAGTCAAGATTGTTCTATAGTCTGTAGGGCTATTCTGAATGACATTATCGTATATCTCTACACCTATTGAATAAGCGTGGGCATCTATGTAACTACCCATAAATGACTGAATCATTTCAGTGAAGTGGTTGTGTCTTGAAACGTAGAAGCTTCCACCTGTTGAAGCGATTGAATGTCTGCATCTTCGGAAGTCACAGTCTTCAATGTAAACGACGTTGTTCACGTAATGTCCAAGGAGGCTACGTACAGTAGGACTCCAATACCCTGTACCGCTTACAATGATGCCGTAACCCCAAACTCGGTTCTGGATGACTAAGTCATCTTTGTAAGGATTATCAAAGCTACAGTGAGAAACTACTCCTCTCATGATATATCCTCTTCCACCAGCCCAGCCATCATTATTGTCTGCTCCAAAACCCATGTTAACGAAGTTAGAGAACTCGCAGTCGTAAACCATAAAGTCTTTGATGCAATGCATAAGTAAGCCTCTGTTATTTGTGACGCTGTCAGCATCCGCTCTGCTTGGAACAAAGCCTATAAAAGAGATTCCTATAACTCTAACGGGCAACTGTTGGTCTGGAGGTGGAGCATAACCACCTTGCATCTGGATTAGCATGCCGTCAGCTCTTATCATGGTGGAATCTATGCTTTCAACTGTTTCAACTAGACGTGTTTTGCCTTTGCCTGCTCCGACAAGATTAACCCCAGGAGGAACCGTAACGCCAACCCCGCCAGCTGGCGGATTAAAAGTCCAATAACCAGTAGGTACATAGACTGTACCGCCGCCACGGGCGAAAACTAGGTCAACGGCAGATTGAAGGTCGGCTGGGGAGCCACTTATTGCGGTTACATAAGAATTTGATATCTGACCACTGCTTCTTATAACAGCACTGTTCATTAACGAAGAAAATGTAGGAAAAAAGAACATTCCTGCAAATATTACTAAAACAAGTAGTAAAACACAGAACTTCTTATTCTGCAATCCTTTCAGTCTCCCTTAACTATTAGTAATTTGTGATTTAAAATGTTTCGATTAATTCTCATATTGTTCACACGCTCTTCACCTATACATGCACTGATGTCTATAATAAGTATTTTGTCTTACGATAAACTACACCTCCGCGTCTGAGCACTATGTTAATATCAAAAAACTTGGGGCCGATTAAATGAATTCCATGTTAGCTAAGTGGAAATCGATAAATTTTCTAGCGGCTATATTATTTTTGCAGTTCACAGTTTTTGTTACCGTATTCTTTGATATCCCAGTTGCCAGACAGGTTATCTGCTTTGTTTATTTTACCTTTATTTCAGGGTTCGTTTTTCTGAAAATACTAAAATTAGACAAGCTTGATGGAGTGGAAATAGTCCTTTTCTCGGTGGGGCTCAGTGTTGCGTTTCTGATGCTTGCCGGACTTTTGACAAACGAATTCGGTCTCTTGTTGGGTGTTTCGCAACCTCTTTCGCTAGTACCTTTAATGACAGTTTTGAACAGCCTAATGTTGATGGGCGTGGTTCTGGTCTATTTAAGAAGTGAAGATGTAAAAATCTGGAAAAGCGAACCTATCGAAAAATCTCCATTTGTGTTGCTCTTTCTATGTCTTCCGATTCTAAGCATTGTCGGAGCAATGTATGTAAATGTCTATAGAAACAATTTACTTCTTCTCTTTATGATAATAGCAATCTCATTGCTATTTATTGTCGGCGTCCTGTCCAAGAAACTGTTGCCTTCAAAGTTGTATCCTTTCGCTGTGCTTATGATTGCTATTGCTATTCTTTATCACTCTTCACTTATTTCCAACTACATCGTTCCCTTCGGCTCAGATGTCCCTGTTGAATATTTTCTCTTCAAAACTACCGAAAACAACGCGCATTGGAGTTCAACTCTTCCATCTTTATGGGGTCTAGGATATGGCAGGTACAATGTAATGTTAAGTATCACCATTCTCCCCACAGTTTACGCAAACATATTAAATATTGACTCAACATGGGTGTTTAAGATGCTATATCCACTAATTTTTTCTCTCGTGCCTTTAGGCTTATACCAAATCTGGCAGACATATGTAGGCAAAAAATACGCTTTCATTTCGGCTTTTCTGTTTATGGCACAGGCAACATTCTACACCGAAATGTTAGGATTAAACAGGCAGATGATCGCAGAATTGTTCTTCGTTTTGTTGTTACTTGTCATAATAAATAAGAAGGTGAAGCCGGTTAATAAGATGATGTGTTTCATGATTTTCAGCTTTGCTTTGGTAACCTCACATTATGCACTCGCTGAGATTTTCCTGTTCTTCATTTCTTTCACTTTAGTTTCGTTGATTATCTTGAAACGCCCAAGCAAAAACATAACTATCCCCATGGTTGTTTTCTTTTTTGTAGTAATGTTTACATGGTATATTTACACTTCTGGGTCAGCCACTTTTAACAGTTTTGTAGAGTTTGGAGATTCTGTCTATAGGCAGCTAGGTGACTTTTTCAACCCAGCATCACGAGGACAAACTGTAATGACAGGTTTGGGACTCATTGAATCACCATCCATTTGGAACACTATCAGCAGAATGTTTGCGTACCTTACGCAAACCTTTATTGTTTTTGGCTTCGTCGGTTTAGTCACTAAACGTACGACGATCCGTATTGAAAAGGAGCACTTCATTCTTAGCTTAACAGCCATGGCGTTCTTAGCTACGCTTGTACTGGTGCCGGGACTGGCGAATACGCTTAATATGACGCGATTTTACCATATACTTCTGTTTTTCTTAGCACCCTTTTGCGTTGTCGGTGTCGTGTTCATCGTTAAGCTGTTGTCTAAGCGAGAAAGGGAACTTGCTGTTTCAGTTTTATTGTTAATTGTGTTAGTACCTTACTTTCTTTTTCAAACAAACTTTGTGTATGAAGTGACTGGAAGTGATAGCTGGTCGATACCTCTTAGCGGATATAGGATGAATGCTCTTCGATTGTATGATGACTATGGATATACAGATGCGTACAGCGTATATGGGGCCCAATGGTTATCAAAAAATGTCGCTGTCAAAAATTCGGAATTGTATGCAGATGAGAGCGCGCGTGCCAGTGTGTTAATCATCTATGGCATGATCTATGGAGGTTATGTTAATGGGCTATCTAATATTACGATAGTGGCGGATAACGGCGTTGTCTATCTGAGTACATTAAACGTTGTTGATGGAGTGATTCCGTCTGGACGGTTTTCGTGGAATTCCAGTGAGCTTTCCTCTATTTTTGATGAGTTGAACATAATATATGCTAATGGCGGTAGTGAAATCTATAAACATTCACCTTAGAGTGCGCGCCGTGTCTCCAAGCGCACGACACCTAAAATATTCTTTTAGGTGCTCAAGGAATTGGTTTCCAATTGAACATTCTCCTAGAATAACCTTTGGAATCAACCTTATCCCAGGATGGTTCCGCATTTAGCACAAGCTGCAATAGCTTCAGTTAAGTTAATGGCGGATGAATGAATTTGAGACCCATTATTCTTGTAACATTTGCCTATTCGTCACTTTCTGGAGGTTATAAAAGGCTATATGAAATCCTTAAGCGTGGAAAGTCCGAGGGAATTGATTATGTTATTATAACTGATTCAAAGAGTTGTGAAAATGCTGTCAAGATTTTTCCAGATTTTATGGAAATACTTGGAGAGTATAAAATCATAAAGAGGGGCTTCAAAAAGATGGACGCTCTATTCCCCGGATTGAACCAAGTGTATTCGTACAAGAGAATACTTAATTTGGCATTATTTATTTCCAAAGTTGCCAAAGAAGAAGATGCTGATTTGATTATTAGTCCAGGTGAGGGGACAATGGGAGTTCTAGCAAGCTATCTTGCTTCGATATTTTGCTCTAAACCCTGGACGGCAATTTTCCAACCAACCGTGGATCTACTTCAACCGTCCTACTCGATAGGACCGCTAAATCCGTTGAATATTCTAACGCACGTTAATAGCAAAACTTCAGCAAATAACCTATCACTCATCTCTAAAATCGGACTAAGCATTGATTTGTTAACCCTGCTGAAAACTGCTGAGAGAACTACAGTGTTGGCAGTAAGCCCATCTGTTGTTAAAGATTTCCAATTTTTAAATCCTCGAATTAAGTTTATTACCATAACACCAGGAAATGGTATTGATCTGAGCAAGTTTTCCGACGAGTTGCCAGAAAACCTTGGTTATCACGGCGTCTTTTTCGCTAGATTGTTATCTGAGAAAGGCCTTTTTGATTTGGTTGAAATATGGAAACAAGTAATTAAGGAATTTCCGAATGCTAAGCTAGCGGTTTGCGGCATCACGGAAAAAGCAGAAGTTGTGAAAGAATTTTTGAAAGAAGTTAACAACAATAATCTAAATGATAACATAAAATTTCTAGGTCAACAACACGAAACTAAACTTTTTAGCATTGTCAAAAATTCATGCTTGACCGTCTACCCCAGCTATGTGGATTCTTTTTCTTTGGTAACACTTGAATCTTTAGCTTGCGGTACGCCTGTAGTTGCTTACGACATTCCGGCAATAAGAACCAACTTTGGAAAATGCGAAGCCGTGCTTCGTTGCCCTACCAAAGATAAAAGACGTATGGCTGAAAAAATAATTCTGATGCTGGAAAATGAAAACCTAAGGATAATGCTCTCGAAGAAGGCAAAAGAATACTCTACCAACTACAATTGGAGAAATGTGGTTAGGGCTGAGAAGGAAGCCTATTTCAAAGTAATTGAATACTTCAGATCCAAGAAAGACTGACTTCAAAGTCAATTTTAAAGCCGTTATTAATCAGTTTGAGGGAAGATGAGATGTTAGGAGAAGAGATCAAGGTCCTGTATTATACTGATCCAACTGCTTTCCAAATTTTTGGAGGCGCTGAGATTCATATGCTAAAAACAAAAGAGTATTTGGAGAAGATGAATAATCATGTTTCCGTAAAATTATTTGATATGTTTAAAGATAAATTGGATGAATACAATATTCTTCATATTTTCCAAATGAGGCGAGATTGTTTATCTATATGTAAATTGGCTAAAATAAAAAAGCTAAAAATTGCCATCACAACATTTTATGAGGGATGGCATCCGCAGTTTGAAGCATGGAAATATTCGTCATTACCTTTGAAAACAGCGAGTAAAATCAGAACGTATTACTCAAATTTGAAAAGCTATAACTATCCTACGTTTGAAGAATTATATCCATATAAGGATTTTTTAGAAGTAGGCGATATCATACTGCCATCTTCTAGAATTGAAGCGAGATTTCTTTCAAACAAGTTTAGGATAAATCCAAGAAAATTTTTTCCTGTTCCAGTTGGTGTTGACAAAATTTTTTCAAAAGCAACTCCCGAGTTTTTTGTGCAGAAATACGGCTTGGAAGATTTTGTCTTATTTGTAGGGAGAATAGAACAAAAAAAGAATGTTCTGAGGCTTTTAAAGGCTTATAGAGACATAAAAATCCCTCTAGTAATAATTGGACACTTTAACTATTGGGACCGTGAGTATTTCGAGGAATGTAAAAAAGCAGCCAAACATAATAGTAATATTCATTTTTTAGGTTTTATATCTTCCAGAGAACTAATTTCATCAGCATACGCAGCCGCTAAAGTTTTTGTCTTACCAAGCTTTTGGGAAACTCCTGGTATAGTTTCCTTGGAAGCTGGATTAACAGGCTGCAATTTAGTTATCACCGATAGAGGATCCACAACAGAGTATTTCAAAAATTATGCATTGTACGCAAATCCGCTGTCAATAGAGGACATTAAAGCAAAAATTTTAGAAGCTTATGAAAAACCAAAGGACAACAAGCTTAAGCAACACATACTGGAAAATTACTCTTGGGAAAAAACGGCAAAAGAAACCATGGAAGCCTATAATTTAGCACTTAATAAAAGCTAAAAGAACTCGCAGGTGAGATATGAATGAATATAGTATGTTTTCCGGTTATCGACTGGGATTTTCTATTTCAGCGTGCGAAACATACTACTATCTGGTTAGCTAGAAAGGGGCACTCAATTATATATGTTAACCCACCATCCAATTTACCACGTGATGTACATATCCACAAACCAACCATACAATACATTACAGATGCGCGCGCAATCAAATTCGTAACTATTACTCCAGGTAATGGAATCGATTTAAGCGAATTTTCAACAGAATCACCTGAGAACTTCGATTATCACGGCGTTTTTTTTGCCAGACTGATTCCAGAGAAGGGCATCTTTGATTTAATTGAAATATGGAAACTGGTGGTCAAGAAAATGCCCAACGCAAAGCTTGCAGTTTGCGGTATTGCAGAAGAAACAGAAATCGTTAAAAAATTTCTGAAAGAAGTAAGTAAGTACAATCTAAGCAATAATATAGAATTTTTGGGCCAACAAGATAAAGCTAAACTTCTCAATATTGTTGCGAACTCGTATCTAACAGTCTATCCAAGTTATGTGGACTCTTTCTCATTAGTAACTCTTGAATCGTTAGCATGCGGCACGCCAGTCATCGCTTACGACATTCCAGCAATCAGACATAACTTCAGAAAATGTAAGTCAGTATTCAGATGCCCCGTGGGCAACAAAACAAGTATGGCAGACACAATCCTTCATGTATTAACGAAGATGGAAAGAAAGACTCTGACAATAGAAGCGAAAAAATTCGCTACTTCATATGACTGGGATAAGGTCGTTAAGGCGGAAAAAGAAGCATATGCACAGGTAATTAATCTAAATCGTCAAGCGTAAAAAGGATCCTAGCGCACGCTAAACAATAAGAAAAACTGCCAATAATCGGAACTCAATAAAAAGTTAACTGAAATGTTTTCCACCCAAGAAAACCCATAATTCTTTGAAACTGGACGAAGACCAAACGCAGGAAGGTGTCGAAAACGAAAATAATGGAGATTAACGACTACAGTGATTTCATTTCTTTAGAAGAAAGATGGAATGAAGTCTTACAGAGATGCAACCACACCATCTTTTCAACATGGGAATGGCTCTCAACATGGTGGAAACACTTCGGAAATAACAAAAAACTCGTACTTCTGCTAGCTGAAGAAAACGACAAAATCATCGGAATAGCCCCTCTCATGTACTCTGTCCACGCGATGTTTGGCCTCCGAAGAGGAAAAATAGAATTCATAGGAACACCACATTCAGACTACAATAATTTCATAATAACCGGAAAAAATGAAGAATGCATGAAACTATTCATTGACTACCTATATAACTTTCCAGAAAAATGGGATTGCATCGACCTCATAGACATCCCAGAAAATGCTGAATGCTTGCCATTTCTCACCAAAATTTCAAAGAATCTAAAACTAATTCACAAATGTCCCTATTCGCCCTTACCAGAATCCTACGAGACATTCCTGAAAAGCCTCAGTTCCAACAAAAGAAAATACATAAAAAACGGTATCAGAAGGCTAGAAAAAACTTTTCAGGTAGAATTAGTTGATTATTCTCGAGCCCAGTCATGTGCTGAAGGAATGCATTATTTATTTGAACTACACCAAAAAAGATGGAAGTCAGTAGGTTTCAGCGGTGCCTTTTCAGATCCAAAAGGTCGCAATTTCAATCTCGACATAGCTAAATCTTTCTCACAAAAGAATTGGCTGAGTTTATACATACTCAAACTTTCCGGAAAACCTGCAGCAGCAGACTACGGTTTCAAATATCAATCCAAATACTATGCATACCTACCCGGCTTTGATCCAAAATATTCCCGATACAGCGTTGGAAACATGCTCAGAGCCTACATGATAAACAAATTCATACAGGAAGGACTAACCGAATTTGATTTCATGAGAGGCGCAGAGGCGTACAAAGATCGTTGGAATGCAATTGCCCGATGGAACCATCAAGCAATTTTAACCAGAAAAAGCACCCTCGCAAACGTCCAACACCGGCTATACAACGAATACTGGCACCAAGGAAACAGGCTTAAGTATCTTCTAAAAATGAAATAGAAAAAATGCAATAACCATTTTGTGCAAGTGTTCTTCCCGCAACAGGTAATAGCAGGAAAAGGGCTCGTTTGCCAGACGCCTTTCAAAAAGAGTCTGATCATACATGAGAATAGGGTTTTTCAGTCCAACTATAAACAGGATAGGCGGAGGTGAATGGGTAACTCTGAACATGATCCATGCCCTTAAAGCAAAGAAACACAAAATACTCGTCTACTCTGCTGAGAAAATCAATCCCTATAATATTCAAAAATTTTTTGGGCACAATCTTCATTTCGACAATGAAGTTAGTTTCTGGCCCAACATTTACGATCCTTACAATCCTGAAAGCATTTATCCAAATCTTATAAAATCATTCCTATTCAGTCTAAAATGCGACCTTTTAATAGACACCTTTTCAAACGCCGTTTTTCCTTGGGCAGACGCAGTCTACTTTCAAGGAAGACCAAAAATCACCAGACTGCCAAAAGGCATGAAAGGATCATTATTCACTCCATATAAAGCCTTCCTAACAAACAGCATCAAACACGTCAAACCTGACAAAAAAACCTTAATGGCCTGCAGTAAATACACAGCAAAAACCATAGAAGCCCTAACCGGACTAACCGTAAACGTACTGTATCCTCCCGTCTCAGACTTCTTCAAAATCGGGAACAAACTCTCCTCAAAAAACAACACCGTAGTAACAGTGACACGAATCTCAAACGACAAACGACCAGAAACCATACCCCAGATCGCCAAACTAGCTCCAGACAATATCTCATTTGTAATAATAGGAAGCTGCCGAATCCCAAGCGAACTAAACGTCCTAAATAACCTTCAAGAATACATCCGCAAGTTAGGCGTTAGCGAAAAAGTAAAATTGCTACTTAATGCCTCCAGAGAAGAACAACGAGAAATACTTCAAAAATCTAAAGTTTACCTGCATCCTTTCGTTCCATACGAAGCCTTCGGCATATCAGTGATTGAAGCCATGTCAGCCGGATGCGTTCCAATAGCTCCTGACATTGCCGGACTAAAGGAAACCGTGCCTAAACAATTAAGATACACTTCTTTGGAAGAAGCAGCGTCCCTAATAGAAGAATCAATAACCAACTGGTCTCCATCCAAAGCGCAGGATTCAGTGAAAATTGCCGACAAATTTAGCCAAGCAAAATTCTGCGCCGAACTCCTACGAATTATGAAATTGTAGACAACATGCGCTTAAAAACAAATTGTGCAGTTTTATAATAAATAGGGATTTTTCACTTCCGTTTGCTGAATAGTTTTATACCTTCCATGTTGCATACGAACGGTGGATACTGATTCAATCAGTTTCCTTGCCTCATCAACTGTTCTGGCAACTGCAGAATAGTGTTCATCGTTTCCAAAGTTTGCCAATTGAGTGTATATTAATTGGAGAGTTGACGCGGTGGTTGTTAGGTTTATACGCGATTTTTTTGAACGGATTGAGCGGGAGAAATTAAGAAGGAACCTGTCGCATGGAGGCAACATGCTAGGGTATTACGATGCAGATGTGGCGTTGTCTGATAGTAGCGGATTTTACGAGTCACAGATGAGCGGTGAGTTTTGGCGACGTTTGTTCGGGGTTCTCTCGTGTTTTTGTCAGGAATGCGAAAAAGTGTTGGATGTTGGATGTGGAGCTTACGAGTTAATGGCGGTTCGAAATGATGAAAACACGGTAGGAACTGATGTTTGCAAGGCAGCTTTAAAAAGGCTTAAAAAGTTTGGTTTTAGCGGTCAAATTGTTCAAGCGGACTGTTTACATTTACCCTTTCGTGATTCAAGCTTTGATTGCGTGTTGTCGAACCAGATGATTGAGCATTTATTCACTGAAGAGGCAGTGCAAAATTCAATTAGGGAGATGCAGAGACTTTCAAGGCGTGTGATGGTTGTAACGCCCAACGCAGCGTACGGTAGGAAAATACATGATCCGACGCATTTTTTCTTTTTCACTACACGAAGTCTAAAACAGCTTATGCCCTCGTTTGAAATATATGCTACCACTCCGTTCCCGTACACGGGAACATTAGCGTACTACCTGCAATATAACAGTCCAAGACTAAGGCGAGTGCCGATAATCGGAAAAATCATCACCACCGTCTGCGCTAAAATTGACTCCTCGAAACTACTTGTCTGGCTAAATAGAACATTGTGGCCTGGTAGCGCCTTAGTAGCGGTTAAAACAAGCGATTAATGTTGCTTATTTCTTGTGGTTTTGAGAACCATTAGTCATAGGCCCGCGAAGAATAAGCCCACATCGATTATGAACCTTGTCATGTTAAACTGGATTTGGGGTGGGAGCCACCATAATAACGCGCCGATTACTGGGATTTGGGTTGCGGGGTTTGGTTTAGTTGTGGTCCACAATAAACAATCTTGAAATCGGGAATGCGATGGTGCCTGCAGCAGTTAAAATTTTGCGCCTATCCCTCAACTAAGCACTATGCAAAAGAAAAAGGAGAGGGAATTGCCGGGAGGAGTCTCCATTTTTGGGACAAAGAAATTAGATATGACATGTAAATAGCCCAAACATCTCTCTTTGACAAACGGTGAAAAATATTGCACAAACTTTTTCTGACCTTTGACACCGAAGATTTCATGAGCGAGAACTCAATCCCAGCTTTGCACAAAATCTTGGAAAACTTGAAAAAACGTGATCTGAAAGCCTTATTCTTTATTACAGGGCACATGGCCGAAAAACTGTACAATTTTCCCATCATTGTGGATCTACTCAATGAGCATCAGATCGGCTATCACACTTCAAGTCACTCAGTTCATCCTACAATTTTTGAGTTTACCGATGTAAAAAATTATGAAGAAGCCTACAAGACATCGCTTCAGAGAGAGACCGCACATATCAATCCATTAACAGGAGAAGTTGAAGGGCAAGGCGGAATTCACGCACTTAGGAATCTTTTCCCCACAAAACAAATAGTCGCCTTCAGAGCTCCAGGGCATTGTTGGAGTCCACCACATCTAGAGGCACTAAAAAGTTTAGGAATCAGTTACGACTTTTCTACGAACCTCTCTCTCCAGCCCATTAGCTATAAGGACCTAACTTTCTATCCGTATCCGATGATTGGCCATTGGCAAGGAACCCCATCAGAATATCGTCTCCTGCTCATTTCACTTAGGCATAGCACTACTGTATTAACAATACATCCAAGTCTACTAGTAAACCAACATGAGTGGGACTTAATTTACTGGAAATCCAACCCAAACAGGCTCTCCCAACCCCCCGCTAGAAGCCATGCAGAAACGGTATCACTATTCCATAGATTCGACCTGCTTCTCAGACAAATCAGAAACCTTCAAAAAATGCACTTCATAGAAGTAACACCAGCTCTCAAAAAACCAAAAAAAACTCTATCTCCGACCAGAATTGATGCTGAAAAATGCTACCAGACGAGCATGAGATGGGCAACAAAACAAAAATATAAACCAAAATTCCTTCACTACCACTTCCTCAAATTTTTTGAGATAAATTCAGCAAGCTAAGCGACCAATAAATTAAGAGAATTCAATGGTTCGCGAGAACGCTGAACATTAGCGGATTAAGAGGAGATTACTTTATGCCACTTGATTCAGCAAGTTTAGAATCAACGCGTGAAGAATTTGAAAAGCAGATTGCAAGCTACGTTGGAACACGGTATGCAATTGCCTGTTCTTCTGGGAGATCAGCAATCCGCTTTTCTCTTCTAGCTCTTGGCATAGGACATGGTGACGAAGTGATAGTTCCTGATTTCGCTTGTGAAATACTACCAATCACAGTTTTCTGCACTGGAGCCCTTCCCAGACTTTGCGACATAAATAGAAACACACTTTCCCTATCACCCATACATCTCCAAAAAGCTCTTCGACCAAACACGAAAGCCGCAATCTTCACCCATTTATACGGAATACCAGTCGATCCGTCTCCACTCATGGAAATTACTCAGAAAAAAGGAATAGCATTAATTGATGATGCTGCACAAGCACTCGGCGCCAGCATACAAGGGAAAAAAGCCGGCTCATTTGGAGACGTTGGCATTCTATCTTTAAACAAATTTTTAGATGTTCGGCTTGGCGGAGTTGCATTAACAAACAACGATGAACTTGCAACAAAAATACGGTTGACTCGACAAAAACATGAAAACAAATCTTTTTTAGTTTCATCGGGTTATCGCATGATAGAATTCCTCGGAATTAAATCGAGAAAAGCCATGTCAGCAATTATCTTAGGTGATAAACGTATTTACAGGTTGTTAAATTTCACGCTGGCAAAAAAGCATTTCAAAACTGTTGATGGATGGGTGGAGGCCAATCCGTATGTTGTTGACTTATGGCGATCTAATGCTTTGACAAGCGCAATAATCAATCAACTTATGGCAATTAATGGAAAATCTTGGCACAGACGAAGACTAGAAAAACTGGAAATCTTGTCACTTCAAAAAGAACTTGAAATTTTAGAGAAAAACCTTGAAGAAAGAAGAACGATTGCCAAAATTTACCAGGAGAGACTGAAAGAAGGAGATTTCAACAGTATCACTGCCTCGATGAATGCTGTCCCTTCTTATATGAAATATCCAATTGTGTTTCTCGATGAGAAGAAATTCTTAAATTGCGTTAATGATCTGATTCAGTCTGATTTCGAAACAACATGCATTTACAGGCCATTACATAAGTCACCACTTTTTAACGGTATAAACAAAGATTCTACGTTTGAGGAATCAATATACGCATCAAATCATGTGCTCCCGATTCCCGTTGACCCTAATATGAGCATTAAAGAGTTGAACAAAATAATATCAATAGTGAATTCGCATAGGAAAGAGTAACACAGTTTACAAGATATTTCGTCAATCAAAAGAACTATTAAAGCGACCTTGTATTTGTTCACACGGATCTGCACAATAGCAGACACGTGGATAAAGCCTTGTGTCCGCACTAACCCTCTAAAGATAGAACTTAAACAGAGTTGAATATAGGAATGGTTCTTTCCGAAAGGGTGAAAAAAATTCGCGATCATATTTCAGAATTTTTCATAGAGCCAAGGTGGATTATCTTATCTAAAACTAAAGCAGATAAACACGGGATAGTTAGTGAAAATAAAAGGATGTATGAAAATTCGGCTGTTGTCGAAGATTTATCCAGCATGAGCTACCTGCAGAAACCAGAAGAAACAGTGTTAAAGAAACTGAAAATCGAACTCAAAAACATGCGAATGCTCGATATTGGTATAGGAGGCGGCCGTACGACTTGTCATTTTGCAAGTTTGACCAAAGAATATGTGGGAATTGACTATGCTAGGAACATGATAAAGGCATGCAAGAGGCGATTCAAGTTTCCTAAGGAAATATCTTTTTTGACTTGTGACGTCAGATTTTTGCCCTTTAAAGATGGATATTTTGACTTCATCCTATTCAGTTTTAACGGAATAGACTTAATGTCTTATGAAGATAGATTAACAGCTTTAAAAGAGATAAAGCGCGTTGGAAAAGAAAATGGTTATTTCTGCTTTTCAGCACACAACTTGTTCTTCTTGGACGATCTATTTTCCTTCAAGTTAAGCAAAGACCCTATGAAACTTAGCAAGAATGTGCGCCTATTCCTTCTATTAAGATTCATGAATGACGACTATAAAGAACTAAAGAAAAAACCCTTCGTGATAATTAACGATCCTTCCCATAATTGTAAAGAGTTGGCTCTTTATACTAGACCTCAAAATCAGACTAAACAGTTGATTGATTTAGGTTTTAAAACTGTTGAAGTTATATCCTTGGACGGGAAACAGGTCGCAGATACAATACAACTGAATTATGTGAGAGATCCCTGGCTATACTATTTATGTCAGATCTAGCCGAAAGGTAAATTGGACGTAAGCATGCAATTCCATCGATTCTATTCAGGTTTCATTATCTATACATGCAATAATTCTAAATCATTTCTTCAAAAGAAGGACCTACTATGAGCTTGGTGAGTCTTACCAAAATTCGAGAAAATCCAATAAATTCAATGAAACAGGCTATTTTAGAATCGCTAGAGTTAATTGGGTACTCCTTCAGAAGAGAAATCAAGAATGTTGTGGTTAAGCCTAACCTCTGCTATTATTGGGATTATTCCACTGGCCAAACTACAGATCCAAAATTCGTAGCCGCATTAATTGATTTACTCCATGAAAAATTTTCGTCCGACATTAATATTTCCATCGTGGAATCTGATGCTTCAGCCATGAAATGCAAGCATGCATTCAAAATGCTCGGCTACGAAAAACTGTCTCAGAATCATGATGTGAATTTGGTCAATCTTTCCGAAGACAATTGTGATGATGTTGAAGTTACTGTTGGAAATCAATCTTTTCGTTTAATGGTGCCTCGGGTGATTCGAGACGCAGACTTGAAAATTAACATACCAAAAATCAAATATACTTTTGAAAAAATCAAACTTACCTGTGCATTAAAGAATATTTTCGGTTGTAATCCATATCCCAAAAAGTTCAGATATCATTCAAAAGTTGAGGAAGCAATTGTTGCCCTTAACAAGGCGATGAAATTTGACTTGTGCATAATAGATGGCAATATTGTTTCAGGGATTCAACCATGCAGGCTAGGTTTAGTAATGGCAAGTAAAGACCCTGTAGCAATCGATGTTGCTGCCGCAAAAATTGCAGGAGTAAACCCGAATACAATAAGGTATCTTCAACTAGCGAGTAAAGAAGGTTTAGGAAACACAAACTTCATTCCGAAAGGTATGCCAATCGATTACTTTAAATCTAGATACCCAAAAAAGGGCGTCAAGAATAAATTTATGGGCAGAGCCTATGCCCTAGTTGTTCGCTCGGGGTTAGGCAAAAAACTCGGATTAGATTAACAACAAAAACGGCGGAGAATTTTAGAAAAATGAAGATCAGACTAGGACTAATCGGCCTTGGATACATAGGTAAGATTCACCTTCGACACAGCCTAAAACTCACTAACGCAAGCCTTGTAGCAGTCTCCGATTTATCAAAAAAAGCGCTAAACATTGCCAGAAACTCTGGTGCCAAAAAAACATTCACTAACTATGAACAACTCCTGAAAGATCCAGACATTGACGCGGTTATCATTGCACTGCCCACTCATCTCCACTTGCAATGCACAATACAGACAGCTGAAGCAAAAAAACACATCTTCTTAGAAAAACCAATAGCAAGAAACCTCGAAGAAGCAAAAGAAATAGTAGCAGTTGCCCAAAAAAATTCCGTAAAACTGATGATGGGATACCCATTGAGATTTAACAAATCCTTTCGTGAACTAAAAACAAAAATGGAAAGCGGAACCCTAGGCGACGTTGAAATTGCATA
>Ga0315280_10002271_pt1 | contig 31360 bp, 29 predicted proteins | sample YL17G06_40_MG_FD_203697 | JGI IMG/M metagenome (GOLD analysis project Ga0315280, IMG submission 203697) | Sediment microbial communities from Yellowstone Lake, YNP, Wyoming, USA - YL17G06_40 | ecosystem: Environmental > Aquatic > Freshwater > Lake > Sediment | place: USA: Wyoming | collected... | reverse complement strand
TTTAGCAACGGCCTAACCTTCACCGTTAACCCCGACACCACTGTTGGGGATTTGGTTAACCATTTGAACAACAACGTTCTATCCGGTGCAACTGCATCCTTGGTCAACGGGCATATATGTATAACGGATGAAAAGGGGGGCTACAGCAAGACAGACGTGAGCCTGTCATACTCCGGCGATGGTTCGCTGACTACCCCAGGCTACTTTGAGATAACAGCCGTTGGCGGAGAAGAGGTCAAGACCGTTAATATTACCGTCTACGACTCCCAGGGAGCCAAACACGTTCTGACCGCTGCATTTGTCCGAACAGATGCTGGCAACACCTGGGATATGGTGCTGACGACCATTACCGGCAACGTCTACCAGATAACCGCAACAGACAGGCGAATCGAAGGCATAAGATTTGACGCCCGCGATGGTTCGTTTGCCGGCATAAGCGACTCCGATAAAAGCCAGTTTGTAATGACATTTGGGCACGATACAGGCAGTCCGCAAACCATCAGATTGGCACTGGGCACGGTGGGCAAGTTTGACGGCCTGACACAGTTTGCTGGAACCTCAACTGCCGTAGCCAGAGAACAGGATGGTTACGGGGCAGGCAGGCTCGGCGCCGTATCGGTCAATAACGAAGGCGTTGTTATCGGCGCGTTCTCCAACGGTATCAAGAAAACCGTCGCCGTCCTGCAGATAGCGTTGTTCCAGAACCCCTCTGGCCTGGAAAATATGGGCGGCGGCTATTTTATCCCCTCAGCCAACTCCGGAGAGGCAGTCGCCACACAGGCCATGACTGGCGGTGCAGGCACACTTCACGGAGGGGCACTGGAAAAATCCAATACGGATGTGGCAACCGAATTTGTGAATCTGATCGAAGCCCAAAACGGCTTTCAGGCTAACGCCCGAACTATAAAAGTCGCTAATGCTATCCTGCAAGAATTAAGCAACCTTATCAGGTAGTAGCACCCAATAACAGAGATGACGACAGAGACTATTATCATACAAGCGCTAAACAGCATTCTCGTGGCGCTAACGCCGCTTGAGCGGTGGGAGGCTACAAAGCGATTTAACACAAGTTTTCTGGGTGAGCACTTGTTTCTAATAGCGGCAATGACGGGGCTGACTCTGTTGGTCGCCCTGCTTATCTGGGTCAGTTACAATCGAGTGATGGAGGAGCGACGAATTGCCAAGCAGTTGTTTTTTGAACAGGCCCAGAAAAGAGGTCTAAGCGGTCGCGAACGCCAGATTCTCCTTGATGTGGTCGGCAAAAGTCGGCTCAAACAACGTAACGCCATCTTCACGATGCAGGACGCATTTGATCGTGGCGCCGTTGGACTGATGGAGGAAAGGCTTGCGAGCCAGCGACCATCCGAAGAAGCCGACCAGTTAAGAGCTGAGCTTTCCTTCCTGCGTGAAAAGCTCGGCTTTCAGCCTGCCAGTTCTGTCGGCTCACCCAGCAATGCGAAGAGACTGAGCAGCCGGCAAATCCCGGTGGGCAAGACTGTCCATGTCACTCGCCGCAAAGCCCGTAGTTCCGCAAGTATCGAGTGCATCGTTCTAAAGAACACCGAGGTCGACCTTGTAGTCAGGTTAGCAATGCCGGTACAGAGTACGCCGGGCGAATACTGGCGTGTGCGATATTATTTCGGCATCGCGGTTCTGGAATTTGATACTTCTGTTATTAGGTGCGATGGTGACATCCTGGCTTTCAATCACAGTGAAAATGTCAGATTTGTCAATCGCCGGCGTTTTCTGCGTGTCTCGGTGAAAAGACCCGCCTTTATCGCACATTTTCCGTTCGCAAGGATATTGCCACAGACGATCGATCGCAATGGCAAAAACGCTTCTAAAGTGACACAGGCTTCGGCCATTGGTAGGGTAGGGGCTAGCCCATCAACAAGTGATGGTGGGGCAAGCCCCACCCTACGGTCCTTGGAAGCACCTGAATTTATACCTGCCGTCGTTACTGAACTGGCTGGGCCTGGACTGTGCGTAGAGGCACCCCTAAAAGTTAAGGTGGGCGATAGAGTGCTGGTGATATTCAGGCTGGATGAACAGGAAAATCCAGCAGAATCTCCATCCAAAGGGCGCAAAACTGCGCCCTCAAGAATAGTGCAGGATATCGGACTGGTCAGGCACACCAAAGCCACAGGCAACGGCATGTCAATAGCAGTGGAATTGGTGGGACTGACCGACTCTGACGTTAACGAGATGATTCGCGCTACCAATGAAGCGTCACCCAAGAAAGATGCCCAGGCCAAAAGGACTCCCGCTGCCGGTGACAGCGAGCAGATACTGCAAGAGGAACTTATCGAATCCGCTGCTACGCAAGGACTCAAAAATGCCAGATAGCATAGAGCAAATCAGCGCCAGTGTAGATGCGTTACTACAGGACTTCGATATCATTGCGCATAATCTTGCCAACGTAAGCACGGTCGGCTATAAGCGCAGGTGCAGCGTTTTCACTGAGACTCTCAAAGCGCAGCAAGGTGGCGCCGAGCAAACTGAGGGCGCCGTAACCTCTGAAGCAGCCTTTGATTTCTCCCAAGGCCACATCGTCGAGACGGGACGCCCGTTAGACTTTGCACTTTTCGGCAAAGGATTCTTCGTCGTAGAGACGCCGGAAGGGCCGCTCTATACCCGCAACGGCTCATTCCATATCAATCAGAATAGCCAGATTGTGAATTCCGACGGCAGAATCGTAGCCGGCCAAGCAGGACCAATCACCGTGCCGACTACGATCGGACCTTCACAGCTAAATGTCACTGGTGACGGAAGTATCAGCGCGGCTGGAACCGCCATAGGCAAATTCAGATTAGTAGATTTCGCAGACAACCAGGGCAAACTGGTGCCGGCAGGATCAAGCTGTTATCGGCCTGCCCTGAGCCAAGTCGAAGGGATGCCGGAAGATATACAACCCGCTATCGCCGAGAGTATCGTGGTCAAGCAAGGCTATCAGGAGGCATCCAATGTCCAGATGACCGACGAGCTTGTAAATATGATAATCGTATCCAGGCTTTACGAAGCGAATATGAAATTCATCACGGCTCAAAAAGAAGCCTCCAGCAGCATACTCAGTGTAGCCACAGGTTGAAAATTTAGCGGATAGCGTACAGCGTATAGTTATTCCTGTACGCTAAACGCTATACGCTGAACGCTGGAAAAGGGGAGAAAAATGGTATGTTAAGAGCATTTTCTACGGCAGCAACAGGTATGACCGCCCAGCAAATGCTGGTCGATGTGATCGCCAACAATCTGGCCAATATTAACACTACAGGTTTCAAGCGAAGCCAAATCGACTTTCAAGATTTGCTCTATGAGAAGCTCAGGGAATCCGGCACGGAAGTGGCTGCCGGCATAAATTCGCCCGGCGGCCTGGAGATAGGCAGCGGAGTCCGTGCCGCTTCGACTACAAAGGTCTTCACGCCCGGAGAGTTTCAAAATACCGGCAGAAAACTCGACATAGCGATTAGAGGCGACGGCTTCTTTCAGGTAACGTTACCCAACGGCGACATCAGGTACAGCCGTGACGGCGCCCTGCAAATAAATGCCAACGGCCAACTGGTTACCACCACCGGATATCCGATAGAGCCGGCCATTAGCGTTCCAATAGATGCTACCTCTATTGATATCGGAAAAGACGGCGGCGTCAATGTTACTGACGCGGCTGGAACCACATCCGTGGTGGGCACTATTCAGTTAGTCCGATTCCCTAACCCGTCGGGTCTATCCAGCGAAGGAGACAATTTGCTGGCAGAGAATGCAGCCAGCGGCACGCCCACAACCGGCACGGCAGGAGAAAGTGGTTTTGGCTCGATCCAATCGGGATTCCTGGAAAAATCCAACGTCCAGATGGTGACCGAGCTTGTCAACCTCATAGCCGCTGAGCGAGCGTACGAGACAAACTCCCGCACAATAAAGGCTGGGGACGATATGCTTCGGACAGCAACCGGTATAGTAAGGTAGAAACCCATAATGAATAGAAGAACGCCTATAACCTGTGCATTTGTAACATGTTCATTGTTCTTAGTTCTCTGTTCATCGACGAACTCGCAAGAACGAACGATGAACAATGAACAGTCTACTCTGGCGATTTACCTGCCCAGAGAGATTACCATCACGGAAAACGATTTGAGATTAGGCCAGGTCGCCATAATCCGTGGTGATGAGCCGCTGGCAGCTAAAGCCAGCGGCATTCTATTGGGGCGGATTCCGGTGCCGGGGCAGAAAATCATCGTGGAAAGGGCTACCATCCTGAGTAGATTAGCCTGTAACGACATCCCTGCCCAGAAAGTGACATTCACAGGTGCCCAAGCAACTGCCGTGACACTACAGCAGCAGGTTATCAAAGGCGAAAGATTTGTTGAGCTGGCAAAATCCTTCTTGAAAGATAATCGGCCCAACAGCTCGATTAGCCAATGGGATGTGGTACGGATGCCGGCGGATTTAATCTTAGCCGGCCCTGGTAAGGACTTCAAATTCTCGCCGCAATTGATTGAAACGGGCCAGACAAGCCAGGCCAAGGTCCGCGTTACTGTGCTTGCTGACGGCAAAGAGTTAGCGGTGCGTGAAGTTGCCCTGCGCGCAAAGTCCAACTACCGCCGGGCGGTGACGCTCACTCAGTCGGCAAAGACCGCGGCTCGCATCGGACGCAACGAGAGTGTTGTCATTCGTGTTGAGATGCCGGGACTGGTCGTAACGGCCATGGGAAAAACAATGCAGGATGGCCATACCGGCGAGCACATAAAAGTGCGAAACTTGGACTCGCAACGCATAATCTTATGTAGGGTCAACGAAGACGGAACTGTAGAACCCATCCTCTGAAGGGACCAACAATGAAAAACGGCAAATCATTCTTACTTGTCTGTGTAGCTCTGGTACTTTGCATCTCTGCCTGCTCACAGGCAGGTTCCATCTGGGCCAAGAGAGATAAGAACATAAAGGACCTGTACGCGGACGACGTAGCCCACAAAATAGGCGACGTTCTGACAATCAAAATCACCGAGGATAGTAAGATCGATAACAAGGCAAAAAGAGATCTGAAAAAGGAGACCGACAAGTCGAGCAACTTTGACGGCGAACTGGGAATAACGACCCCGGGGCATAATCTTTTGCCACGTGTGCCTGGTTTCACAATGGACGCCGAATCTACCAATGAGCTAAAGAGCAAAGCCGATTACAAAGATGAGCGCAGCTTTGTCGACCGCGTCACGGTAGTCGTAATGGACGTTCTGCCGAACGGCAACCTCGTGGTAATGGGAACACGCGACCGTGACATTGGCGGCGACACGCAGACTATCGAGGTCAGCGGCATAGTCAGGCCGAGCGACATCGCGTTCGATAACTCCGTCAAGAGTGAGCAAGTGGCCAATTTCCACATTGCAAGCCGAAATGGCGGCGTTTCCGCCCCGTACACAAAGCCGGGTTGGCTCGGACGCATATTTGATATTCTCTGGCCTTTCTAAACACGTACCTGGAGAAATCAAAAATGAAGATACAAAAATCAGGAATTTTGATATTTGGTTTTTTATGTTTAATTCTACTTCTGGCGGAAGCCGGGCAGTGCGAGCGAATAAAAGACATCGTTGACATCCAGGGTCTTCGCGGCAATCCGCTGCGAGGTCGGGGATTAGTCATAGGCCTGGCTGGAACCGGCGACACTACATTGCTGTCGCGCCAAATGTTGACGAATATCTTGAGAGATTCGGGACTCGTTCTTGCTCCTGATGGCTTGACCGGCGGCAACATCGCAGCCGTCATAGTCACCGCAGAGTTAGGCCCTTTCGACCATGAAGGCTCCCGAATCGACGTTGATGTATCAGCTATAGGAGACGCCAAAAGCCTTCAGGGCGGAATGCTTTTAGCAACACCATTGAAAGGGCTTGACGGGCAGGTCTACGCTATTGCCCAGGGCGGGGTCTCGATCGGAGGCTGGGCGGCGGTCGGCGAAAAAACCTCGATCACCAAAAACCACCAGACGGTTGGACGAATCCCAGGCGGCGCGATAGTTGAAAAAGAAGAAATCGCCACATTCGTCGAACACGCCGCAGGTCAGAGATTCATTACACTTAACCTTAGGAACAGCGATTTCTCAACTGCCGAGCGAATCAGCACTGGCATTAATAATATCCACCAAAATAGTGCAGTCGTAGTCGATGCCGGCACGATCAGAGTTAAGCTTCCCGCCCAGATCACCCAGGCCGACATAGCCAGTTTTATTGACGGTATTACCAAGCCAGAAGTGCAGGTGGACGTTCCGGCAGCGGTAGTTATCAACGAGCGAACCGGCACTATCGTCGTGGGCGAAAATGTCAGCATTTCGGCGGTGGCGATCTCCCAGGGAAGTCTGGTAGTTAAGATCAGAGAAACCGCCAAAGTCTCTCAGCCCATCGCGCCTTTCTCTGACGCCGGCAGTACAGAAGTGATTCCAGAAACCATAGTTGGCGTACAAGAGAAAGAAGCGTATTTGATTCCCATAACTCGAGCAGTCACTGTCTCAGAGCTGGCAAAAGCCCTCAATGCCATAGGAGCCACACCGAGGGACCTTATAGCGATATTTAATACCTTAAAGAAAGCCGGCGCTCTTCAAGCCAAACTGGAGATAATGTAGGAGCAATCTCAATGGATAGCACCGAATTGATGTCAATACAACCCATATCGCTGCTCCCGCTGGGCAACCTAAGCGGAGCCACGTTGGGCAAGAAAGTCGAAGAATTGCGTGCGGACGAGATTGATAACGTCTCGGACGAGCAAAGGAAACAAGTAGCAAAAGATTTCGAATCCGTCCTGATCAACAAGTTATTAGAGCAAGCGGGAAGTACTATTGGACAATGGGGCTTCGACCAGGATGGCGCCTCCCAGCAAATACAAGGGATGTTTTGGCTTTACCTAGCGCGTGACATTGCCAACGAAGGCGGCTTCGGACTGTGGAAGGACCTGTACGAGTTTATGAAACGCTACGCGTGAGGGGCCCCGCTGCGGGACCCCTGACATATCCGCACGAAATATGAAAGCTTCTGCAAACACAATAGAGAATAAGGTTGATCAGTTGTTGAGTGTCCTGGACGAGGACATTCGGTACATACACGACAGCCTGCTTCAACTGAATGAATTGCGTAGCGCCGTTATTAAGCGGGACGATGCTGCCCTATATAGACTGCTCGGTACGGCTCGGGCCAAAGCGGATTTTCACGCCGCAAACGAATCGAAGCGCCAGACGCTGCGAAAAGACCTGGCAAATGCCCTGGACTGTAACGTCGAGCAGATGACCCTCACCAAGCTGGAAAATCGCCTGCCAATCGAGAAGAAATCACAGGTAGCCGGCAAAAAGAACGAGCTGAAAACACTGATAAACGAACTCAAGAAAGAACATCTCAGCACATCTATACTTCTGTCAGAGTGCGCCAGATTCAACAATCTGCTGCTGACGAGTATATTCGACCTTGGGAAGACAGGCACGGTTACGTATCGTGCCAACGGCGCAGCGAACAGGCAAATGGACGGGACTTTCGTAAATCTCCGCCTTTGAAAAACGAAGGGACACAAGAAGTGCAGGCTTACTCAATAGGAACAAGCGGTCTTGCGGCAGCTCAAAAGGGTCTTGAGGTCATTGGCAACAATGTCGCCAACGCCGCTACTGAGGGTTATCATCGCCAGCGAGTAGAGCTGTCTCCTGCATATTCCGGCCAAGTCGGTGCGACTTTATTGGGCGGCGGCGTCGATATTGCCGGTGTCACCAGAATTATAGATAGACTTCTGGAGCTGGAGATTCTCCACCAGCAATCGTCACTGAAGCAGGTCTCGGAGGAATCGACTACGCTGCGCACGGTTGAAAGCGCATTTGGCGAGCTTTCCAGCGACGGTACTTTGAGCCAACTGATAGAGGAGTTTTTCAACACCTTGCAGGACCTTTGTGCCCATCCCTGCGAAATCATCTGGCAGAGCGAAGTCGCAACAGCCGGCCAGAATCTGGCGAACCAATTTCGGACATTAGGGGACCTGCTTACCCAACTCGAAACTCAAATTACCTTAGAAGCTGAAGACGCCGTCGAACAGATCAACACACTAATTAACCAGATCGCTGACCTTAACGACAACATCGAAAGAATGGAAATGAGCGGTGCGCAGGCAAACAACCTACGCGACCAGAGAGACCAGCGGATAACAGAGCTGGCTGAATTGATCGGCGTAGAGGTCCAGAGCAGAGAGTATGGCGTGGTTGATGTCAGCATCGCCGGATTGGCTGTGGTGGCAGGTTCGGCAGCTACTGAAATACAGGTCGGCCCAACAGACAATAATCTGTTGGGCATTTGCCCCGCCGGCACTGGCAATTATGACGCAAGCGTACAAGGCGGACGACTCGGGGCCTTGTTGTCCTTGAAGAACGAAATTGTCGCTGGAATCCACACAGACCTGGACACCTTAGCAAGCGCTATAATACAGCAGATGAACCAATATCACGTCCAGGGAGTTGGTTCGCAGGGATCGTTCTCAGAACTGACCGGCTGGAGAATAATAAGCGAGAATCTGGTTGATTTCGACCCGCCGGTTACGAACGGCAAAATATACATAAGAGTCATCAACACTTCCACGGGAGAAATAACACGACATGAAATCGACGTGGATGCGTCCACGGATTCGTTAGCGAGTATAGCCGCAAAGATTTCCGCCGTTACCGGCCTGAGCGCTTCAGCGGCATCTTCGAGGCTGCAAATTCAAGCTGAAGCAAATTACAAATTTGATTTTCTCCCCTGCGTTCTGTCGCAGCCTACAACAAGCAACCTTACAGGGACATCGCCGCCGGCCATATCCGTATCAGGCATTTACACCGGCAGCGAGAATCAGACCTTCACCGCTACAGTGGTAGGCACCGGCTCGGTAGGCAACGGTGACTTACGCCTTGAAGTAAGAGACGCGCAGGGCGAAGTTGTTGCCACGCTCAACGTGGGCAGTGGTTATGCCGCCGGCGATAAGCTCGATATAGGTGACGGCATCAAAATATCCCTCAGTCCAGGCGACTTGAATGCAGGTGACACTTTCGAAATCGATGCCTTTGCCAACACCGATACTTCGGGATTGCTGGCAGCGGTTGGAATCAATACATTTTTCTCGGGCCGCAGCGCAATAGATATGGCGGTCTGTTCGCGGATCACCGGTTCGCCAGGCCAAATAGCAACGGCGCTGGGCGCAGAGCTAACCGACAATGCCAATGCCCTGCGGCTGGTAGCCCTAAAGGACAAAGCCCTGGCCAGTTTGGGCGACATGACGCCCGGAGAGTTCTACCGTCGGTTGGCTGCCGACATAGGTCAGCAGGTCTCCGTCAAACAGATGCGCCAGGAAAACGTCGAAACTATGATTCAAAACCTCACGAACAGGCAAAGCGACATAAGCGGCGTCAACATTAACGATGAAGCTGCACAAATGTTGATTTTTGAACAGATGTTTCAAGCCATGGCCAAATTCCTTTCCACTGTTCAGTCTTCGATTTTGACCTTGATGGAAATACTCTAAACGGTCGGGCTTATTGAAGGGCGTCTAATGAGTGGAACGTTGAGCAACATTTACAATAACGCGAGCTTTGCTTTACAGTTGCACGCCAGAGAAATCGCCAGCCTGCAGGAGCAAGCCTCTACCGGAGCACAAATAAATCGCGTCTCCGACAGCCCGTCAACTGCGTACCAGATTCTGGGACTAAACTGCCAGCAAAGGTCTCTGGAAAACTATATAGACAATCTGTCGGAAATGGTCAGTATGCTGGAGGTCACCTCAACCATCATCGAGCGTATGAGACCATTGCTTGCTGAGACGAAGACACGCTTAACTCAAATTACCAGCGGCACTTACACCGAAGACGGCCGGCAGAGAGTGGCTGATGGAATCAACGATATCCTGGAGGAGATGGTTTCATTGGCCAACACAAAACATACCAACCAATACCTGTTCGGAGGCAGCAACACCACATCGCCACCTTACATTGTGGAGCGTACGGACGGAAAAATTACTCGCGTAATCTATCGCGGCAGCTCCGACGGTCGAAGTATAGAGGTCGCGCCCGGGCTTGAATCATCTGCTCTTTACGTAGGCGATGAAATCTTTCGTTCGAGTAATCGTAGTGCCCCCATTTTCCAGGGCGACACCGGCGCCAAAGCCGGCACCGGAACTTCCAGCGTCACCGGCGACACCTGGCTAACGGTAACTCACGACGGCAGCAACTATCGACTATCCATCGACGATGGAGCAAGTTACGTAACCGTGCCTATCGGCGGAGACCCCAATCAGGCTGTGACGGATTCCCGTACCGGGAGGGTTCTATATGTTGACAGCACTGGAATAAACAGCACCGGCACTGAAATGGTGAGCGTGCCCGGCACGTACGACATATTCGCCGTTCTGATAAGCGTCCGAGACATACTTCAAAACAAAAGAGGGCTTTCCACAGCTCAATTGCAGAAGCTGGTAGACACTTCGTTAGATTCTCTGGACGAGGTGAGCAATCTGGTGGTGCAGACCGGCGTTGCTATCGGTGCAAAAATCGGATTCTTGGGCAACCTCCAAGACGGCCTTAAAAATCGAAAATACGACACCGAAGATGAGGCGACTCGTCTACAGCAAGCCGACATCGCTCAGATAGCAATAGACCTTTCTCGCCGTGAAACGCTGTACCAGATGTCGCTATCTGTAGCCGGAAAACTTATGTCCATGTCACTGTTGGATTTCATCGAATAGCACTGGAGTGCCAGAGCCAGGAACGGATAGATGGCTGTCGAGCAACACAGATGTCTGATAGTTAGGAGTGAAACCGATGACGATGGATACAAATTCAGAGAGTTACCTGCGAGGTCTGGAATTGGCGGAGGCCGGCAGATATGAAGAAGCCCTTGCCTGTATTGAGCAGCACCTGCAGCAAGTTCCAGAAGATGCGCAGGCGCTGAACGACACCGGAGCAATCCTGCACTGTCTGGGCCGCTCCGCTGAAGCCATTCATCATTTGATGCGGGCAAGGAATCTGCAGCGTAACTGCGCCGAGATAGCCTGGAATCTGGTTGAAGCTTATCTTGCCGATGGCAAAGCGAGCGAGGCGGCTCAGCTTTTTGGCGACATGGAGCGACTGGGCATATTGAATCCCGACGTACTTAATAGAGCTGCAAACGTTTTCTTGAACCAAGATAACAAAGCAGATGCCATCGACGTGCTGTTGTACTCGCTACGGCTCTGGCCGGAACAGGAGATTCTTAAGCCTATGATCGAGGTCATCCGCAGCCAAAGAGCAAAAATCGCTTTTTTCTGCGGACACAGTGACGATCTCGGGTCTCTGGCTGACATTTGCGAATTTACGAAAATGCGTCTTCCAACAGAGCTTTTCCAAAGCCAGAATCTCGACGAAATGTACAGACTAATGAAGTGGAGCGACATCTCCTGGTTCGAAGGGTGCAGCGATATGGCAGTCGAAGCGTCAAAACTGCCGAAGGTCTGCAAGATGGTTGTCAATGTACGCTATCATGATGCTTACGATCGATGGCCGGCTCAGGTGCAATGGGACAATATCGACGCACTGATCACGGCCGGCAACCAATTTGTCAAGGACGCTCTGGTCAAGCAAGCACCCGACATTAAGAACCATACGTGGATGGTCACAATCCCCAGCGGAATCAACCTCGATAAGTTCAAGTTCGTTAGCAGACCTCGCGGCAAAAATTTGGCCTGTGTGGGGCAACTCGATATCAATAAGAATCCCATGTTCCTTCTGCAATGTATGCAAAAACTACATTATATTGACCCGGAATATAAGCTGTTCTTCGCGGGAAGCTTTCAAAGCCTGATGCTCCAGCAATACATCAAACACATCGTGCAGGCACTGGAGCTGACGGACGTGGTTCTCTTTGAGGGCTGGCAGCAGGATGTAAATTCCTGGCTGCAGGATAAACACTATATTATCTCCGGCAGCATCGGACAAGGCCAGGGCGTGGGATTGCTGGAAGGAATGGCCTGCGGGCTCAAGCCGGTCATTCACAATTTTCCCGGAGCGAACCAGATATTTCCGCCCGAGTTTCTATTTAATATCTCCGAGCAGTTCTGTCAGCAGATTCTTTCCGATCAGTACGAGCCTGAAAGATATCGCAGGTTTGTCGAAGAAAACTACAGTTTGGCGGAAGAGCTCAAGAAAATCAATAGCATTTTGATCCAGTTATCGGCAGACATAAAGTCAAATGCCACATGCAAAATATGACATACAAGATACGCGATTTGGGCCGATGGTCAGTGTACTAATTCCGACCTTTAATCGGCGGCAATACCTGTCTGAGGCCCTGGCTAGTACCCTGCACCAGAGCTACACTAATTTGCAGGTCATCGTAGTTAATGATGGCGGGCAGGACGTAAGCAACATCGTTGAGTCGTATAATGACCCGCGGGTCGTCTTTATCAATAGAAAAGACAACCGCGGCAAAGCCTTCTCACTCAACGAGGCACTGGCCCGGGCCAAAGGCAAATACATCGCCTATCTGGATGACGATGATCTGTACTATACCGATCATATCGAAACGTTAGTCAACACCCTGGAAAGTCAAACCAACTGCCAGGTCGCATATACTGATCTATACAAAGCATATTGTAAGATTATGCCCGACGGCAGCCGGCAGATTCTGGGCAAAGTTGTCGAAATCAGCCGGGACTTCGACCGCTTCCTCATGCTGTACTTCAATCACGCGCTCCACGTATCCCTGATGCACCGGGCGGATCTAATAGAGAAAACCGGGCCGTATAATGAGCAACTCAACATCCTGATTGACTGGGACATGACTCGCAGATTGGCCTTTTTCTCGGATTTCTGCCACGTCCGCGAAATCACGGGCGAATTTTACAGCCCTGTCGGCCAGTCCGATAGGATATCAATCCAGCATCGCAAAGACCAGGGCGAGTACGTGAGGAATGTTCTGGCGATACGGACCACAAGGCCTGCCAAGCCCTGGCCAAAAATTGACGATATGTCAATCATCCTCGTCTCAGATAGGCTAGATAAGCAGGCAGGCCAAACCATCGGGGCAATCTGGAGGCATACGTTCTACCCCTACAAACTGTATCTGCCCCTACATCAGGCTGACCTCGACAGGCTAAAGACCGATATGCCCAACGTGGAACTGGTGCCGCTGGGGCCGGCAGCTTCCCAGACCCAGCAGGTAGATGCAGCGCTGCAAGTGTGTGACGGCAAGTATGTCACCATCGTACCGAGCGGCTTTGCGATACAAGAAATGTGGATAGAGAATCCACTTTATGCGCTAATTAACAGCTCCACCACACAGGAAGGCTTTGAACTGGAGGGCTCAACGGATGCCGTCTGGGCAGTGGTGGTCAAAAAAGAGGACTTACAGTACGCCAGGAAGGGTTTTCCAAATTTGCCTGTGCGGCAGTCTTTAGCGGCAGCCGGGATAGCATTAAGACAGCCGCGTCCCGATGAATTGCCTTTCCAATTTGACGACTTGCTCCAAAAAGCCCAGTTAGCCGAAAAGGACGGAAACTGGATGGAAGCCGGAAAATTGTTTGAATACATCGCCCAGAACTACCAGAACGAGCTTTGGATGAAAACACTTGCTGCGAGGGTTTTTTACAAAGCCGGAGATCACAGCAAAGCAGCAGAATTCAGCAAGCAAGTCAATCAGCAACGCCCGACTGTGGACACGCTCTTGTTAGAGGCAAAAGTCGCCCACGAAAGAAACGATCTTAATCCGGCTATTGGACTACTGCGAAAAGCGGAGCAAATACTGCTCAGCAGCGCAGACTATTCAATTGCCGCTGAGACCAATGGATGCCCAGAACAACAACGAAATCTTGAAAAGTGAGGATAAAGAACAGCTATGAACAGCACAGAAAGAAATAGCATCGAAGGGCCCGGCCTAGTGGGAACCCAGGAGCACAATTGTACCCAGCACTACGAAGTTTTGCAGGAATTGGGCGATTGTTACGCATCTGTCGGTAACTACGCCCAGGCCCAACAGTGCTACGAAAAGGGCGCGTCACTGGAACCGGATGAGCCGGGACCTTACGTTGGACTGGGAGTAGTAGCCCTGCAGCAGGAGCTCCTTAACGATGCCGAAATAGCGTTCAGAGTCGCTTGTCGTCTGGACCCTGCTTCCGCCAAGGGCTACGCCGGACTTGCTATGGTTGCTCAGCAGAAGAAAGAGTATCCGCAAGCGTTCGAGCTGTACATGAAATCGCTTGAGCTGGATAGCGATAATATTACGGCACTTTTAGGGCTATTTCAAACTTCTTGCCAGATGGGCTCATTCGCAAAGGTCATTCACTATCTCCAAGTGTATTTGAACATGCACCCAGGCGATACGTCAGTCATGTTCTCGTTGGCGGCATTGTATATGAAGGAAAGCCAGCTTGAGCAGTCGCAAGAGATTCTCCATGACATTTTGGCTTTGAATCCTGCCAACCAGGAGGCAGCCAATCTTCTGGAAGAAGTTGAGCACAGCCTGGCTCAAGCCACGCTCAAGACGATTTGATTCTATGAACCTAAAAAGTGTTGAAAATAATCTGGATGAACAGCGGCACCTCTTGAGCGACCTGCAACATCTGCTGGAAAAGCAAATAGACCTCGCCCATCAGGGTGACGTTAGCGCAGTTGAGATGGCAAGCATGCAGGCCGGCGCCATGGCGAAAAAGATCGGCCAGACAAAAATCCTTGAACAGGCTGCGTTCAAGGATCAGCGAGAACGGTTGCAGAGCTTATATGCAGACCTGTGCCTGGTTCTGACAACAGAGAAAGCTGACATCGCAGATCGCCTGAACCATATTCGCAAAGGCAAAAAAACCATAGCCACCTACCATGATAATATTCAATAGGGAAAAAGAAGATGGTTGACGCACAAACACAGCTTGAAGCAAACGTCCGCTGCTCGATTGTCTTTTCTGCAGGGAACGATTCTTCAACACTTAAAACGTACCTGGTTTTTTTGCGAGAGGCGAAGTTGCCGGAGAACTATGAACTAATTGTCATTAACGACCAGGACGTGCAGATTGACCAAAACCAGTTAGGCGAGTTCCAACTACCTCTTAAGATATTAGATGCTGATGGGCTGTTACAACAGCAGCAGTTTTTCGACATAGCGGCAGCGGCTGCAAGCGGAAAATATTTATTGCTGGTAAGGAACTTTGTTCAATTTGACAAGTCGCTGCTGGAGGAATCTTTCGACGAGCTTGCCGGTTCTGACGAAAAGTTGAGCATATCTGCAAATGAGAATTTTGTGCTGATGGAAAACCCCTTTTATCTTGCCAAAAACAACTTAGGCAACGACGGAGAGCGTGTTGATATATTCTACAAAGAAGGTATCAGGTTTGATGAATTAGATATAAACCAAAAAAATCACTACCGCAGATATGAGTATGCCAAATCTATCGTTCCAGACGGAAAGATAGTGGGAGATTTCTCATGTGGGACCGGTTATGGCAGCGTTATGCTGTCGGAAAAGTCCTCGCGAGTGATTGGTGTAGATATTAACGAAGAAGTCATAAAGCACATAAACCTTCGTTATAAAAACATCCAGAATATTGAATTTGTTCGTGCCAATCTATTAGATTTGGAGTATCAATCTCTATTTGATTATATTATCTGCTTTGAGACAATTGAGCATCTAAAAGAAGATGACATCTCTAAATTGTTTGGAGTCTTTCGCCGCGCACTCAAACCCGGTGGAACACTCATTCTGTCAACACCTTACATGGAGCAAAAGACGCCGGAAGCAATTAGCAAAGGTTTTCATCTAACATTTCAAATCAATGAGACAAAAATTCAGCAATGGTTATCCGCAAATGGCCTGTTGTGTGAGCTCTTCAAGTACCAGAACTACCAAGAACACAACCTTGAAGACCGTCCTCAAAAAAAAGATTTCATAATCTGCGTTGCTCGTAGTTATAAAAATGCACCAACAGAATCTATACCAATGGCGACCTTCAATACGGGCAGGATAGCTCCTACCAATGATAAAATCGAAGAACGCCGGTCGAAAACCGTTTCAATCATCATACCTGTCCTTAATAATTTGCCGTACACAAGGCGGTGTTTGCAGTCACTTGTTGAAAACACGGCAAAGAAATCTTACCAGCTTATCATTGTTGATAACGGCTCAACCGATGGCACAAATGAGTTTCTGAAATGCCTATGCAGAAGCGCAAAGATTATTTCGAACCGTGAAAATCTTGGCTTTTCCAAGGCTTGTAATCAAGGGGCTGTCGCTGCCGATGGAAATTATCTTGTCTTTTTGAACAACGACACGAAGGTCCAACCCGGCTGGCTAAAAGAGCTTATAAAAATTCTGGAAAATGACTCGGAAGTTGGGGCCGTCGGTAGTAAATTGCTTTATCCAGATGGTTCTATTCAACATGCCGGTGTAGCAATAATCGACAGCAAAGGCAGAAATCCTTTATCGGCTACGCACATTTTCAGACGACAACCGTCGGGTAGCGATTTCGTCAATGTCCCCATGTCTTTTCAAGTAGTTACTGCTGCGTGCCTGGCACTTCGCAAGTCTGATTTCGAGAGTGTAGGTGGTTTTGATGAAAGTTTTTGGAACGGGTTTGAGGATGTGGACCTATGCTTTAAGCTGTTCAAAAGAGGAAAAAAAATTGTATATCAGCCCAAAAGTGTAATCATTCATTATGAATCGAAAGGGGGCGAAGAACGCTTCAAGAGAACCAGGCAAAACACTAAGCTGCTGCTGGAAAAATGGATGGGCAAGATAGAGCCTGATATAGTAGTCAATGGCAGCCAAGTGCGAGAGGGAATTTCACGTGCTATACAACCTTATGCCATGAGTGATGCATTATCAATTATGTCCCGCCCGCGCTATATGAATGCCTTGATTCAATGGGTCAAATATTATCACATAGGCGCCGATCGGCTGCCGGTCAAGAAATTAAGGTTCGCAATCAAGACCTGTACTCCCTCAAAACAAAACTGTGGTTGGGGGGACACATATTTTGCCAAAAGCCTGGCAAGAGCTCTTACCAATTTTGGTCATACCTGTGAAGTTCACTTTCGGAATGAATGGGACCAACTTGATCATCATATAGATATTGTCATTCACATAAAAGGATTGTTCCGATATACTCCCAAGCCCTATAATTTCAATATACTCTGGATAATAAATCATCCTGAGCTGCATACCTTTGAGGAAATAAGTCAATTTGATATCGTATTTTGCGCTTCGAAGATCTATCTTGAAAAATTGAGAAATGCGATAAACATCCCATGCATCTATCTACCCCAGGTAACAGATGACGAGGTTTTCAATCCCTCCAAAAACAACCTGCCTAAGGACATCGATCTTTTGTTCGTAGGGAATAGATACTACACCGACAAACGCAGAAAAATTATTCAGGATGTCCTCGATACAGGCAAAAAATATGATCTTCATGTCGTAGGCCAAGGTTGGCACGGCTTCCTGGACAAAGAATATTACAAAGCTGAGTTCGTACAGTGGCACAAATTGCCGGAATTATACTCTCGTGCAAAGATCGTATTAAATGACCATCCTGAGACTATGAGCCAATTTGGTTTCGTCAACAACAGAACCTTCGACCTTGCTGCTTTGAAAGCCTTTCAAATCAGCAATTATGTTAAAGGCATAGAAGACTTTGGAATAGTCACCTACAGAACTCCGGAAGACCTGCGACAGAAGTTAGACTATTTTTTGCAAAATGAAAGTGAAAGGAAGGAATTTGCCGATCTAAGCAACCAGATATGCCAGGACCATACTTTTTCCAACGCCGCGCGAACAATACTTGACGTTATAAAAGGCCAGTATTTTCAAGCTTTGCCTTTTTCAGACGATAACAATGTTCGGAATGATACGGTTGCCGCTCGCATTGGGTGATTCTTGAAATGTACGTAAGCACAAGAGTTTTGCAAAATGGAGATTAGGCACATATTATTTAAGGAAATCAGTTTCCTGATTTCCTTAAATAATAGAGCTAAGTAATTATCTATCAAGTAGTTAATGTTTGAAAAGGAAAAATAAGACAGCAAATTTTTCCTTTTCAAAGTGTGCCTAATCTCAATTTTGCAAAAGTTCAGTAAGCACAAAAGAGGCAGCGAAGAATGTCAACTTTGCGTTTTCCGGGTCTGGCTACAGGAATCGACACCAGCGCACTCATCGCACAGCTAATGGCTATCGAGCGCCGCACACTGAATATGTACCAAGACCGCCAGAAGCTGTGGGAACAAAAAAAGGAGGGCCTGAGCACGCTCCAGACCAAGCTCGACGCCCTTAGAAGCACGGTAAGAGCCCTTTCCGACGCCCGCGAGCTTCGCGCCTTTAAGGTCGCATCCAGCGACAGCGATATCCTGACCGCTGAGGCGTCGTATAATGCGTTTGAAGGCAATCACACTGTTGTAATCAACCGTCTGGCTAATGCCGAACGATGGGTTCACACCAGCGGCCTTGAGTATGCCGAAGATCGGGTCGGCGCCGGCACTTTTATCTACTCGTACAACGATGAAGAAACAGTAATAACAACCACCGCTACCACAAGTCTCGAAGACCTGGTCGGCCTAATAAACAATGATGCGAACAATCCGGGTGTTACCGCCAGCTTGTTATACTACAGCGGCGCTTATCATCTGGTGCTGAACGGCAACGAGGCCGGCACAGAGTACAGAATCTCTATCAACGCCGGTAACACAGAACTGTGGGAAGCGGCATCCGCTTTTACAGTCAACAGCGACAACGCTACACTCAGCTCCAAAATCGTAGACCTCGACCAATTTAGCGGGTCGCTTTTAAGCGGAGAAAAAATCACGATTAGCGGCAAAGACCACAACGGCAATGCCGTAAGTGGATCGCTGAGTATTACCAGCGACACCAAACTAACTCACCTGATTTCGGAAATCAACGATGCCTTCGACGGGCGGGCTACCGCCGCCTTAGTCAACGGAGAGATCCGCCTTACCGACCACACATGCGGCACAAGCCAGATGCAACTTACCTTGACGTATGACCCCGGCTCAGGCGCAACGACCCTGAATATACCGGCGATCAGCCGATCCACACAGGGCGGAAGCAGCACCGCTAACCTCGCCAGCTTTGCAGCAGCAAACTTTACCATGACACAGTCAGCACAGGACTCAAAAATCAGGGTAGACGGCTATCCTTCAAGTTCAGCGGTTTCTGAGGTGCAAAGATTGGCCATGACAACCGGAGCAACCGGCGGTACATTTACCTTGACCTACGATGGGCATACAACCGATCCCATCTCCTACGATGCTACCACCGCCCAGATTCAAGTTGCACTTGAAGCCTTGCCCAATGTCTCTGCCGGCGATATAACGGTGAGTGGCGATGAGTTGACGGCAAATGGAGGCCTGACAAGATTTACTTTCCTAAATACCTTGGGTGACGTTAGCCTGATTTCTATTAATCCCGGCGGCCTCACACCTCCTGCCAACTCAAATTACGTAATGACCGAACAGACAAAAGGCAGCGATGGCTGGATCAGAAGAAGCTCAAACACCATAGACAATGTTATTAGCGGCGTGACATTGCACCTGCACGACACAACCGATGCCAACGGCCAAGAGATAACCCTGACCAGAGACATCGAGTCGGTCAAAGAAAAACTGGACTCTATGGTCGCGGCCTACAATGCCGCCGTCGTCTATATTCAGGAAAAGACCGGCTACAATGACATCATAAAGACCGCCGGCGTCCTGATGGGAGATTATGTCGTTTCGACGATAGAGTCCCAGCTTAACATCCCTCTGATAGCTCAAACCAGCGGATTCATTGAGGATATTGACACGTTTCTAATGCCCGGCCAGATCGGCCTGGAGATGGACAGAGATGGAGTGCTGAGTCTGGACACCAACGCCTTCTATGAAGCCATAGGCGAGGATTATCTGGCAGCGCTGGCAGTAATAGGCGCAGACAAGACCGGCAGCACCAACAGCAATACTATCCAGTTTTACTCCGCCAGCAGCAATTATACCAGAGCGGGCACTTACGATGTCCAAGTGACAGTAAGCGGCGGAGCCATCACCGGCACCAGAATCAAACTTGCTACCGAATCTACGTACCGCGACGCCACCTACAGCGGCAATATCGTTACCGGAAATAGCTCGTTCGACGAAGATGGCGACCCGATGTATCCGGAGAATAGCCTTGCCCTTAGTGTGGACCTCAGCCAGAATGGGACTTTCACAGCTACGGTCAGGGTTAAGCAAGGATTTACCGGTGCGTTGGAAGACGCCCTGGACAAAATGCTCAAGGTAACGACCGGCTCAATAAACATCGACCAGGAATACGTCAGCGAAACAATCAAGGGACTGCAGGAAAAAATTGAAATGGAGGAATCCCGCCTGGTTCAGAAGGAAACCAGGTTGGTAAATCGCTTTACGCGCCTTGAGAGAACATTGGCTTTGCTGCAAAGCCAAATGGCTGCTCTGGGCTTCAGTCAGACATAGTGTAAAACCCCACCTGAAAGGGGGCGCTAAATATTTAGCCCCACGTTTAACGTGGGGTCTTTTTTCTCTGCCGCAGGCGATAAATCATGGCCAGCACTTCCGCTACTGCCACATACAGACCTTCCGGTACAGCACCGCCGGGCTCTACCGTTGAATATATGGCCCTTGCCAATTCCGGTCTCCTGACGATGGGCACGCCGTAGGCCCGTCCGATAGCTGTGATTTTTTCTGCCAGATAATCCGCGCCTTTTGCCACCAGGGTAGGTGCCTCCATAGTTTTCGCCTCGTAGCGCAGCGCCACAGCCACGTGCGTCGGGTTGACAAGAATCACATTGGCCTTGGGCACTTCGGCAAGCAGTCGCTTCATAGACATCTGTATCTGAATTCTGCGAATCCGAGCTTTGATCTCCGGCGAACCTTCAAGGTCTTTGTGTTCCTGCTTTACTTCCTGACGCGTCATCTTCAGGTCCTGTGTGTACGTCCATTTCTGATAAAAAACGTCAGCAATCCCAATCGCCAGCAGCGCAATGCAAGCGCGCATACACAGCCCAAATATGAGCTTAGCGATAGCTGCAAGCAACTGTGTGGACCAAGCCCACCGGAGTGTCGCAAACGCATCGAGCTTGTCTTGAAGATAAAGCCAGACAATAAGGCAGACCAAACACAGTTTTGCAATGGACGTAACCAGATGCACCAGAGAACGCATGCTTACGAGTTTCTGCATCTCCAATGAGGGATTTATCGCGTCCCACCTCAGTCTTACAGCTTCCGGTGCGAAATTAAGGCCGCTGACGGCAAAGCAGGCAAGAGCAGATGCGCCAACAAGCACAGCCAGAATAGGACTGACAACAAGCATCGTATCGATGATTTTTGCGTTGCTGTATTCTATAAATGCTTTGCTGTCCGAAAAAATGGAAACCTCGCCCGATCCGCTGCAGGCGGACTTGATTGCCTGCGTGAACCACTGCATCAGAGTCGGCGCCAATAAAGCCAGCGCCAGTACCAGCACAGCCAGTGTCGCAACCGAGGCTAGTTCCTGGCTCTGCGGCACCTGACCCTTCTGCCTGGCTTTCTCAAGCCTCCTCGGAGTCGGTAATTCACTCCTTTCGGCGGCTGGCTGCTCCGGCATCATTCCCTCTCATAAAGGCACCAATTTGCCCATCCAATCGGCAAATTCAGCTACAAAACCCGCAAGAAACGGCAGAAATATCGCGGCCATTAGCAATCCCAAACCGATCCGCAGTGGGAAGCTGATAAATAGGATGTCCATTTCCGGAACTATGCGTGCCAAAACAGCAAGCGCAACCATTAGCACCAGGAAAGCTGCTAACATAGGTGCGGCTAATCTAAGGCCGGCCAAAAGCATCGTGGAACCGGCTTGGACTACGCCGCCGGCTAAAACAGCTATCGTTGGAATAGTCCCTGCTGGGAAGGCCTGGTAGCTTCGGCAGAAAATCAACAGAAACAAATGATGCCCATTAGCACTCAAAAACAAGATTACAAATATCATCTCCAGCAAGCTGCCCAGTACCTCGCAGCTTTCTCCAGTTAAAGGGTCGAGAATCTCTGACATAGCTAAGCCCATCTCGCGCTCGATAGTCTGCCCGGCCAATTTGACAGTTGAAAACATAACCGTTACGACCAAACCCAACGCCAATCCATAAGTGGCTTCATTAGCTATTAAGAGTATCGCCTGCAGCCAAGAAACCTGCTGCGGGTCGATAGCGCAAGGTGCTATGGCCGAGAAGAAAATCGCCAGCGACACTATCATCGCGACTTTGATCTGAACCGGGATTATCTGCCAGCCAAAGACAGGAATAAACATGAAAAAGGCCGAAATCCGCGTCAGAACAAGCGCAAAACTGAGCAGCTTCTCAAACATTTTATCTGCAATCAGCGTCCGATATTTTGGATGTAGGCAAAGATTTCGCCGGTGAACCGAAGCGATACCTGAAGCATCCAACTGCCGAACAACAGTCCCACGATGCCTACCGCCAGAAGCTTAGGAATTAGGGCTAAGGTCATATCGCGTATAGAAGTAACCGCCTGAAGCAGCGTGACAACTACTCCTACCACCGCGCAGGTAAGCAGAATCGGAGCGGATAGAAGCAAGGCGGTCTCTAATGTGTGCCGACCCAGATAAAGTGCAAGACTAGTATCCATACACAAACAAATTCAAAATTCAAAAATAAAAAATCAAAATTGTGGAGTTGCCGCTGTGCGGCAACGACTTCCTTAATTTTGCATTTTGCTCTTTGATTTTTATTTATTTGAAGCCCAGGCTGAGGCTCTTGGCCAATAAACCCCACCCGTCAACAAGAATGAACAGTATCAGCTTAAAAGGCAGCGAAATCATCATTGGCGGCAGCATTATCATTCCGGCACTGAGCAGGATACTGGCAATGACCATATCCACCAGCAGGAAAGGTATAAACAGAAGGCAGCCTATCTCAAAAGCCGTCCGAAATTCGCTGATAATAAACGCCGGGATTACGATATGCAGACCAATATCCGCAGGACTGGCAGGCGGCTCTATCTTAGCCATCTGCACAAAGAGGGCCAAATCAGCCTGCCGACACTGGCGAAGCATAAACTCCTTGATGCAATCGCCGGCTCTGGTCGCCGCCACCGCAAAGTCAATCTTATCGGCCAGATACGGCTGGATGGAAACAGTATTGATCTTGGAATATGTGGGGGCCATCGTGTATAGCGTCAAAAACAATGCCAGACCTATGATGGCAATGGTTGGCGGGATGGTTTGTGTAGTCAAAGCACGCCGAACAAAAGACAGCACAATGACTATCCGCGTAAATGACGTCATCATCACCAAAAGGCTCGGCAGAATTGCCAGGCCCGTAAAGATGATTACTAATTTGACAGGGGTCGACCAATCCTTGCCAGCGCTGTTACCAGCGGTTGCCTTATCTATCACGGTCATCAGGTCTTTGATACTGGGCATGGCATCCTGACCCTTACCATCGGCCAGAGCTGAGGGATTTCGGCCCGACACACTCGGGATTGTATTTTTAATTTCCGGCCTTGCGGGCCTCTGGGCAAGGCACACAGGTGAAAACTCAAAACTAAAAACTAAAAACCCAAAACTCAATGCGGCAACTTTGGCAGACATCTATTTTCTCACTGAACTTTTGCAAAATTGAGATTAGGCACACTTTGAAAAGGAAAAATTTGTTGTCTTATTTTTCCTTTTCAAACATTAACTACTTGATAGATAATTACCTATCTCTATTATTTAAGGAAATCAAGAAGCGGATTTCCTTAAATAATATGTGCCTAATCTCCATTTTGCAAAACTCTTGTTCTCACACAAGCATCTCTCTGTTGCGCGGATGAATCCACATAGTCAGGTTCATCCTGATCAGTAACATCAGCCAGCATGGTTACACTTTCGTTGGTGCTGCCTATCAGCAGGCGCTGATTACCTATCCTGATTAGGTGAACTGCCTTACGCGGCCCAAGGTGAGCAGTTTCCAGAATACGGATTTCTTTGCCAGGCAGATTGGTTATCCGGGGCAGAACCTTCTTTGAGATATAGACCGCTGCTGCACCCAGCACGAGGACGAGCACCACCGAAAACGTCATCTTGAAGAACAATTCTCCCCTACCAAGGTCTTCAACCGGCTTTGCCGAGAAATCTCGCTGGCCTACTAACGGTGAATTGGCATCAAGTTCTGGATTTTTCGACCCGGAGGTCTTGGCAGCCGGGTGTGCCGATTGGAGCATAATTGCCCCACCGAATAACACAGCCGGCGTCAACAAAACAACGATTTGTCTCTTGCGCGGTGCCACGCCACGAAACTGGTTAATTAGCAAATCGGTTAAATACTTACTGCTCACCACGCGCTAGTAGTGTGCAAATAGCGTGCCGGAAGACCAGAATCGGCATTGACGCGGAGAATTTCAAATTTCCGCAAAAAGAACCTGTCGAGAAACTTTACAAACGTACAATTAGTCGCTCGATGCTAACACAGCGATTAATATCTGTGAATCTTGGGAGGCGAATCTATCTTGCCTGACCCATTGCCCTCCAGGTCCTGCCCCCCATGAATAAACAGACCATTTGGCGGCATCCGGCAAAGAAGCTTTTATGACCTCTGCCGCCGCGTGGGCACGCTCGGCTGACAGTATCCACTGCTCTTGGGACGCCGCTGCGCTGGAGCGATTTGCAGATGCCTCTTGGCCAGCCAAGCCAAGCACATAGATGCTTGAAGCCTTAGAATCCGGACTCTGTTGCAAGTCTATGCAAAATCTTGCCAGGAATCTTTTCGCCTCTTCGTCTAAGGTTGACTGGCCGGGGGCAAACCGGATGGCCGTTACTATGAAATTCGCCTTTTCTCCAACTATTTGCGACGGCATACTCGTTACGTGCTGGGACAATCTCTCCATGATGCGACGAATCCTTTCTCCGTCTGCATCTATGCACCTGCTGTCCGATTGCTCACTAGTATCGCCGGTAGCGTGAAATACCTTGGTGGAGCCAAAATCAAATTTCTCTCTTATTCCGAATCCCTTTTTCACTAATTCTATAACCGAACCGGCATCAAACAATGTGCTGTCTCGTACCGTTCCCATGCTCACCAGCACAACGAAAAAAGCTAACAGTAGTGTCACCAGCGTGGAGAATGTGACAATATAGAGGGGAGCTTTAGAGCCGCCTTCTTCGGTTATGTGACTTTCGCGTTTCAATTGTACAAGCTCCGCTCAAGCAAGACAATTTCCACCATACGTTGGCCGGCCGCACCATTTTCGTCCTGGAAACCCGCCTGCGCATGTTCTCTGTGCACCGTTCCTATGGCTGATAGGCTGAATCGGTCTGTGCCAAGATGTTGTTCTGCTGCAAGATAATCAAGCACCGCCCACGACCGCTGCAAACCCAGGCTGTGGGTTTCCTGCCCGTCCTCCGCAGGACCGGAATGAACATCGAATATTGAATGACGAATTTTGAACTTCGATATTCCTTGTTCGATATTCGACATTCTCAGTCGGCCTTCACTTATGATTACACGGTCTGGAAGTCTTCTCAATAGATCCGTCATAGTCTGCAGGATACCGCGGCCTTGCAGTGAAACAAATGTTCCTCTGCCCCAGAAGACCTTTTCGGATGGTATCAAGAATACTCTGCGGTTGCCAAAATATCTCATGCTGAAGCCCTGCGCCAAATTACCCCAGCCTGTCGTCTCTGATGTCGATGTTTCGCTGCCGCTTTGAATGGATGTGGTAGGTTCCGCGCCGCGAATGTTTAGTAGTGCGTTACGATACCTTTCGTCGGACCGGCCGAGGCCGGGCATAATCCTGCGGAAAACAGCGCTTGTCTGCAAAATATCAGGACCGCTGCCTGGGGCTGAGAAAGTTATAAGCAGCACAAAAAAAGTTAATAGCAGCGTCATGCAGTCGCTGAAAGTCAGCATCCATTCCGGCGCCCCTGGCTCTTCTTCCGGCGGCGGCTGTTTCCTCGAGAACCCCATTTTATATGTTAGCCTTTACTTCTTCTCTGTTGCGCTGCGAAACAAATACGTGCATCCTCTCACGAACGGCGGTAGGTGCTTCACCTTGTGCGACGGCACAAACGCCCTCAATAATCATCTCCTTGGCGATTGTCTCTGCTTTGGAATAAAGCACTAATTTCCCTGCCAACGGAATGAAGATCAGATTAGCGGCCATCGCACCATAGAACGTGGTAATTAGCGCCACTGCCATTCCCGCCCCAATCATTTCGGGCGAAGTCATATTTCGCAGCATCTGAACCAGGCCGATCAGTGTTCCTATCATTCCAAAAGCCGGAGCTGACGAGCCCATAAACTCCAGGATTTTTTTACCGTCTGCATGCCGAGCCTGAAGGTATTGAATCTCAAGCGATAGAATCTCACGGATCGCCTCCGCGTCCTGGCTATCCACAATCATCTGCAGACCCCGCGCAAAAAACGAATCATCCAGTTTGCCAATTTCCTCTTCGAGCGCCAGGGCACCGTCACGTCTGTTAATGGCTGCAAAATTGACCATCTTCTGTATCAATTCGGACTTGGATGGTATTTTGGTGACTATGGTTTTCTTGACTACGGAGAATATTCCCAGGAACTGTGGCAGCGAGAAATGTATAAGGGTGGCACACAGCATTCCGCCTATGGTGATCGCCATCGAAGGATAATCGACGAATATTCTCCAGCTCCCGCCGGCCATAATAGCCCAGGCTATGACGGTGAAGCCCAAGAGTATCCCTACTATTGTTGCTACGTCCATAATACGCCTATTTTTGTGTTCCCGCGTAGGGTGGGGCTTGCCCCACTAGATCCTCTCGGTGGGCTAAAGCCCACCCTACTACTACATCCATAGTGCCGCCTACTTTTCGACCACTTGCTTTAATTTCTCACACAGAGTCGCCGCCAGTTTGGGCTCGGAGGTGACTAACTCAGCCAACACCTTGGCCTTGGTCCTTTCGGTCATATAATGCAGAATCTTCACGGCGTCATCCATATTGCCGTCAGTACCTCCGGCACCACCGCCTTTCGCTTGGGCGGCGCACATACTACCGAGAATTTTGCCGGCGCTGGCGGAATCCATCTTGTCATAAGTAGCCGCAATTTTTGCCAAGTTGGCCTTTTCAGAATGGGCAATCTCCATCTGACTCTTGAGCAGCTTATCCCGTTCTTCTTTGACGCTGGCAGCGATTGCGGCAAGGTTCAGCCGCAAATTATTCAGGTTTTCAATGTCCTTCTTCAGCGAATCCGCAGTCATCTGCAGCCGGTGCTCCCGAGTCTCGAGGCTCGCAAGTTGCTTGTCATACTGTCGCATCTTTTCCTGAACCTCATAAACAAGAGACTTGAGTTGCTTGTCCGTCATCGCCTTCTTCATAGCGCTATCATCAGCAGCGAGCGCACCCGCCGCGTCGTCTGTCGGCTTCGGCAGCTTTAGTTCGACTTCCTGCCCTACCACCAAAGGCTGATTTGGCTCACTTGGGAGACTTACTGGCGCCTTTTTGGTCACCCGTGCAAAAACAAACGCCCCGGCAAAGCTCACCACGCCTGCGGCTGCCGTCATTATAATCAGTTTCTTACTCACCGGTTTTCTCCTGGTCTGGCACCATCTTTCGAGCAAAGCAAATTGTCGCTGCCTCATCCAACTCCTTCTGCTCGAGTTTTTCTTGTTCGCTTATGAATCGTTTTTTTGCCTCCTCGCGTAACCTCTCCAAGCCTTTCCTGAACCGCCTAACCTCCAGAAGCTCTGCAATTTTTTCCCTTTGCTGCGATTCCATTTCGATTACTTTGCCCGCTAACTTTCTTACCTGCTCGTCGCTCGTCATTGAGTGCCTCAAGAAGAACTCCTGCTGGCGCAGCCGGCTACGAGGTTTCTTTGCGGCGATATCTGCGATTATGTCTTTCAGTATTCTTTGCCGCGTGATCAGTTCGCTTCGCGTTTGAGCCAGTCTCTCTGTTAGCTCGAACAACTCGGTTCTTTTTGTCTGTTCCTGCTTAGCTTTGATCTGCAGAACACGCTGCAATCGCCATACAAAGCTTCTCATCTTACAATGTAGGGTGGGGCTTGCCCCACCATCTCCTCTCGGTGGGACTTCGGCGAGTTCAGTCGAGCCGCTAAAGCCCACCCTACCTACTTAGCACTTATTAACTCATCCCACGACTTGGTGATAGCAATCAGCCGACTAACCGTTTCTTCGAAGCTCATTCTTTGAGTAATCGGCTGAACAAGGAATCCATTTATCCTGTCAATCAGAGTAATCGCTCCATCTATGCGCCGGTTGCTGCCGGGCGAAAAGGCGCCAATATTTATTAGGTCCTCGGCATCGGCATAAGTGGCATAGATTTCCTTAAGCTTGACAGCGGCATTTCTGTGCCCTTGACTGACTACAGCCGGCATCAATCGGCTGACGCTTTGCAAGATGTCAACGGCTGGGTAATGTCCCCTGTCGGCTAATTTTCTCGATAGTACTACGTGCCCATCCAACAAGCTTCTGGCGCTGTCGGCCACGGGGTCGGTCAGATCGTCGTTCTCCACGAGGACCGTTATGATGCCCGTGATGCTGCCTGTTTCAGTGCGTCCCAGACGCTCAATGAGCCTCGGCATCAGCGAAAAAACACTCGGACAATAGCCTTTTGCCGCGGGCGGCTCGCCGGCGGCCAGGCCTATCTCACGCTGGGCCTGGGCAAAGCGCGTAAGTGAATCCATCATGAACAAGACATTCTTAGCCTTGTCTCTGAAGTACTCGGCAACGGTGACAGCCACAAACGCCGCTTTTACTCGCTGTATAGGGGGCGAGTCTGATGTGGCAACTACAACGACACTCCGCGCCAGGCCTTGAGCGCCAAGGTTTTCCTCGAGAAATTCGCGGACCTCTCGGCCGCGCTCACCTATCAAGGCTACAACGTTGACCGCCGCCTCGCTGGAGTTGGCAATAGCCCCTAACAGGACACTTTTGCCCACGCCGCTGCCTGCGAAGATGCCTATCCGCTGACCCTTGCCACAGGTTAATATCCCATCTATTGACCTGATCCCTAAACCTAGACGCTCGGTGATTTTTTCTCGCGATAGAGGTGGCGGACTCCCAACATCTAAAAGCCTATTTTCTGTTCCCACCAACGGACCTTTGTCATCAATAGGCTCTCCGAGGCCGTTTATGACTCTGCCCAGGACATTTTCACTTAAAGCAATGCAACGAGGAGTGGTTCGGGCAGTGACTATATCGCCCGGTGAGATGCCTTCTATATGTGCCAGCGGCAGCAGGATGCGCCGGTCGCCTCGGAATCCGACCACCTCCGCCAGCACACGTCGGCCATCGCGGATACGGATTCCGCATAGCTCGCCCAGGCCAACCATTGGTCCGGTCGATTCAACCGTCAAGCCGGAAACCCGTACCACATAACCCTGGCAGTCTAGCAGATTCACCTTCTGCAGCGCCGAGTGAAATCTCTTAAAATCAATCAAACAACTATCAGATGAATTCGCAGTCATATCGTTTGTCACCTATTTATTTAGCCCCGCAATCCTTCGACCAGGCTCAGACCCTGCCCTGAGTGTGCCGAAGGGACAGGTTTATTGCGGGTCCGTCTCCGTTCCGGCGACGGCTAAACCGAGCGCCTCACTAATTCGGGCAAGGTGCTCGTCAATTAGCGATTTGACTATTCCCTTTGGGGTCTCGACTAAACACTCTGCCGGTCCAATTTTGGAATCGGCAATAAATTCAATACCAGACAAGACACTACCTGAATCATCTTTGCCAGCCACCCCTGCATGGCTGCGCTTCAGTTTCCGCAACTGAGCCAGATCGGCAGGATTTAAGCGCACCACTACATCCTGATGCACGGGAGCGCTCTTTACCGCCTCTTTGACGATGGCTTCGATCTGGTAATCTCCCTTTTGCACTTTTTGCATCAAAATTTTTCGGGCAATTTCTACCGAAAACTTGGCTATTTCCTCTTTGTGCCTGGCCAGTAGCTCATCGTAGAACTCACTGACTTTATCGACCAGACTGCTGAGCACTCGGTAAAGCTGTACAGTCTCGGCCTTTTCCTTCTCCAAATCTCGCACAACTCTAACCGCCGCGTCCGCTGAGTCCAATTTTGATTCTTTCTCTGCGCGCTCAGCGTCCTCCGCGGTCAGTATCTTTACCGATGCCATCGGCTTGTTGAGATCTATCGTAAACGTGCCGGCCATTGTGCTACTCTTCGATAAATCTAAGCTCACCTTTACTATTCATCTCGCGCAGAGCACCGACGATCTTTTCTCTGGCTTGCTTGATATCTTCTTTCTTCGGCGCGGACATAAGCGACGTTTCTTCGTCCACCTGAGCTGCAGCTCGCTCGGAAATGTTGGCTCTTATTTTTTGGGTAATGGCATCCTCAGCTTTGTGCAACGCTAAAGCCAACTGCCGTCCGTCAACTCCTCGCAGCGCCTCCTGCAGAGACCTGTCGGCTACTTGTGGTATATCGTCCCAGACTATCATTAAGCTGGTTACCTTTTCGCCGACCTGGGCGTCTTTTTCCTGCATAGCGACGAGGACACCATCGCGGACTTCCTTATCGAGGTTTCGCAGAATCACAGCTACTTTCCTTAAAGATTGCTCCGCCTGGGGCTGTGATGCACTTGCTCCGCGAGCAGCAATGAGGGCTTCCAGACCGGTGCCAACCGTCTCGGCAATTCGCACCCTTGCTTCGGCGGTGACGGTATCGACGCCGGTCATTCTGGTTATGGCGCTCACCCGCATACCCTCGCCCAAAAGGCTAATAATCGCTGAGCTTTTTTTTGCCGGCAATTCCGACAGCACGACGGCAACCGCCTGAGGACGCTCATTCTCAAGAACCGATGCCAACATCTGTTGATCAGCCGAACGAATAGCTATAAACGGGTCTCGCTTATGGAGTAACTCCTGTATCTCTGCCTGGATCTGCTGTGCCTTTTCCTGCCCAACGGTGTTATTGAGCATTTCGTTTACAAAGCTCTTAAGATGAAATGCCGGTTCACTTTTCAACGAACTAAAAAACTGGCGGACAACATCGCTGCTCTGCTTGGTTGTGTCGTAGCCGGCCGCGTCCAGGTAGGTTAATTCCGCCGCCAATTCCTGAACCAGTTTTGGATCGACGCCCTTGAGAAGCTCCGTAGCGGTTGCGACATCGAGGCTCATTAATAACAGTGCGGCTTTTTGCTTGCCTGTTAACGCCACTTGCCTGTCACTCCTTTTCTTCGATCCAACTGGCAAATAATCGCCTGACCTGTTCAGGATTACTCTGCAAGGCACTGGCTATTTGTCTACGCAACACCAACGGCTCTGCATTCGACTGGCCAGCCGGCAGAAGGCCGGCAGATGCCTCGCCTCCGGATAGTAGCTTAGCCTGGGCTGCCAAAGCCGCTTTTCGCCTCGCCCCCCCAAATATCCGAAGGACG
>Ga0315280_10002269_pt1 | contig 31378 bp, 34 predicted proteins | sample YL17G06_40_MG_FD_203697 | JGI IMG/M metagenome (GOLD analysis project Ga0315280, IMG submission 203697) | Sediment microbial communities from Yellowstone Lake, YNP, Wyoming, USA - YL17G06_40 | ecosystem: Environmental > Aquatic > Freshwater > Lake > Sediment | place: USA: Wyoming | collected... | reverse complement strand
GGAAAAGGGTTTCTTTTCATGGGTTTGGCACCCCAACGCTGAGCAATGAAAGGTTTCCGCTCTAAACCCTCATCACCCGACCGCCTGTTCCGTGTTGAAGCAGAAGTAGGTTCTCGTTGATTGCGACACGGTCTCTTTAGTAAGGGGAGGTTGGGGGGATTTGTGGGTTGTATTGATGGTGAGAGGGCTGAATAGAATAGATATCTCTGATCTCTGTGTGGGAGCGACTGTTCTTGGAACAGGAGGAGGGGGTTCTCCAGAACTCGGGCTTTCTCTATTATACAAGCTGTTAGAGATGGGAAAGGAAATTAAGTTGATCTCGGTTACAGGAGTCCCGGATGATGAGATCGTTGTCCATCCTGCAATGGTTGGTTCCATTGCTCCTTCCAAAGGGACGAAAGGAGAGACGGAGGAATATAGCTCCAAGATCCTTTCTGAGGACGGGCCCCTGTTAACCGGTTTGAGAACATTAGAGGAGGTTCTTACAAAAAAGGTCTACGCCACTGTGCCAGTGGAATTGGGTGGATACAATACTCCTGTTGCAGCCATTCTGGCTGCTTTGGCAGATTTACCCTTTGTGGATGGCGATACCATTGGCCGGGCCAAGCCTGAGTTGATGATGCAAACTTACACCATCCATCATGTTCCCATCACCCCCATGGTCCTCACGGATATGAAGGGAAATTCTGTTTTGGTGAGGAAGGTGGCCAGTTTCAAAGACGCTGAAAGGATCGCACGGGCAATGGCCGTTGTAGGCGGAGGCACAACCGCAGTCAGGTGCCCGGTGAAGGGAAATGTGTTGAAAAGAACAATCATCCCCGGAGGTGTGACCAAGGCGATTGAAATAGGAAAGGCCCTCAGAGAAGCAGAGGTGCATCAAAAAAATCCGGTCGATGCTGTCATCGATGCTTCCGGAGGGACAGAGTTTTTTCAAGGGATGGTCTACCAATTTGAATGGGAAGATCGCGATGGTTTCTTGTGGGGGACGATTACTGTACAAGGGGAAGGCCGATATAAAGGACATGAACTAAAGGTCTGGCTGAAGAATGAAAATCTCCTCTCTTGGTTAGATGGGAAACCCTATGTGCTTACTCCTGACCTGATCTGCATTTTGGACGCCGTAACAGGGAAACCCATCACCAACTCGAAAATGAAAGAGGGAATGAGGATCGTGGTTTTTAGTATCCCTGCTCATCCCTTCTGGCGCACCGAAGAAGCAATCGATCTCGTCTCTCCCAAGCATTTTGATTTTGACATCCCCTACACGCCGATGGAGAAGGTCATTGGGAGCCATTAAAATGGATGATTGGGATTGGACGGGGACAGTAGCAGAGGCAACACTTTCAATGAATTTCCAAATCCCAAGCACCAAATCACAAATAAGCTCCAATGATCAAAATCCGAAACACCGAGGTAAACGATCCATTAAATCCCTTCGGGTTGTATTCCCCGCCGCTTGCGGCGAGTTCGTCATTCCGGCGGAAGCCGGAATCCAGAAGACCGTCCTGGATTCCGCATCAAGTGCGGAATGACAGAATTTAAAGTTTTTGATACCCCGCTGCTTGCGGCGGGGTAGTTCATTTGGTTTTTGAAATTTATCTGGGATTTGGAATTTGGTGCTTAGGATTTGTCGTCGCGTCACGCTGCACTATGGGTGACTTCTATACACGAGGCACCTACTTGAGAGGAGGGCTCGAACATGGCTCTGAAACAGGTGATCGAAATCTACGAGCTCCTTGATGATGCAAAGGTAAATGGGGAGCGCATGGCTTCTCTGTTGAAAGAGAGGGGAATGAGTGATGTGGAAGTTAGAACAATTCGAGGGGAAAGGGGAAAGACAGATTCGATCAAAATATGGTTTCCTGGATCCACAGGTAAAAAATCCCGTGGCCAATCTCCAACCCTTGGTGTGATTGGAAGATTAGGGGGAGTTGGAGCACGGCCTCAAATGATCGGACTCGTCTCTGATGCCGATGGAGCCGTCACGGCCCTTTCCGTTGCACTTAAATTGGCAGATATGAAGAAGCGGGGGGATGTGTTGCCAGGGGATGTGATCGTAACGACCCATATTTGTCCTGATGCTCCGGTAACCCCTCATGAACCTGTTCCTTTTATGGGATCACCCATAGAGATGAAGAGCCTTAATGACCATGAGGTGGACCCCCAGATGCAGGCGATCCTTTCGATCGATACGACCAAAGGCAATCGGATTATCAACCAGAGGGGTTTTGCCATCTCTCCAACGGTAAAGGAAGGTTATATTCTGCGGGTGAGTGAAGACCTCCTCGGGATCATGGAAATCACCACTGGCAAAAGACCCTCTGTCTTTGCCATTACCACCCAGGACATCACTCCCTACGGCAATGAGCTTTTCCATTTGAACAGCGTCATGCAACCCTGCGTAGCCACCAAAGCTCCAGTCGTAGGGATCGCCATCACAACCGAGTCTGCTGTCCCGGGATGTGCGACAGGGGCAAGCCATCTGCTCGACATCGAGGAGGCTGTTAGATTCTCTATTGAGGTCGCCAAGAGTTTCGGAATGGGCAAATGTCGGTTTTATGATGAAGAAGAGTTTAAGAGGATTGTGGACCTCTATGGTCCCATGCACCACCTTCAAACCCTCGGAGGAAAGCGATGATCTTGAATAAGATCGGGATGATCACCATAGGCCAGTCTCCGAGGGTGGATATCGTTCCTGAAATACAAGAGATTTTAGGCACGGATGTGGAGATATTAGAGGCAGGGGCATTAGATGGTTTGACTTTAGAAGAGGTGAAAACGTTTTTCCCCAAAAGGGGAGACTATATTCTCTGCACTCGAATGTCCGATGGGGAAGAGGTCGTTGTTGCAAAGAGGTTTGTCCTGCCCCGGGTGCAACAATGCATTGATCTCCTGACCAAGAGGGGTGCAGAGATTCTCCTCTTTCTCTGTACAGGGAATTTTCCACCGTTCTCTTCGAAGAGACTCCTCATTGAGTCACAAAAGATTCTGGATCATTTCATCCTGGCCCTTCACCAAGAGAATGAGAGAATGGGGCTCCTTATTCCCCTTACAGATCAGATCATGCAGGCGGGAAAAAAGTACCATCGGCTGAAAGGAAAGATAATCATCAAAGCAGCCTCTCCTTATGCTTTGAGAGATGAGGTTTCACTGGCTGCAAAAGAATTAAAAAAGGCAGATCCTCATGTTATCGTGATGCACTGCATGGGGTATACGCAGGCGATGAAAAGGAAGGTGATGGAGATAACGGGGAAACCCACGATTCTTGCTCGTTCCTTAGTGGCGAGAACATTAAAAGAAATGTTGAGCTGAACTTTCTTACCCCCCTTTTTAAAGGGGGGTAGGGGGGATTTGCGAATAGGTTGGCGAAGGGAAGGGGGTGAGAAAGTATTGGTTTAGAAACCCAGTATAGGGACGCGGACAGCGTAATAGAAAGGAGGTTTTAGAATGAAGAGAATAAAATTCTTATTGGCAATTTTAATTGGGGTCATTTTCTTAAGCTTCATCATAGGTACATCCATTTTTGCTTACGAAATGAAAGATGGAAAGAAGGTCATCGTTTATGGAGAAAGGCAGCCTGCTCCAAACATCGACCCGAGTCAATTTTATGACTGGTCCACCCGAATGCTTCAACAGGCTCTCTATGATGCGCTACTGAAGTATGTTGGAAATCCACCCAAAGTGGTCCCATGGCTAGCCAAATCGTGGAAGAAATCGAAGGATGGAAAGACCTGGACCTATCAGTTGGTCAAAAACGCAAAATTCCATAATGGAGACCCGGTCACCGCGCATGCTGTGAAATGGTCTTTTGAAAGGACGCTCAGCTTGAAAAAGGGGCCGGCCTGGATGTTGATGGATTTTCTTGACAAGGAAGGGATACGGGTGATTGATGATTATACTGTTGAGTTCAGCCTGAGGAGCCCCTATGCTGCCTTTGAGATGGCGTTACCCTGGTGGTACATCATGAACCCCAAGGTGGTCATGGCGAATGAAAAAGATGGCGATAGCGGTCAGGAGTGGATGAAAGACCATTCCGCAGGATCTGGCCCCTTCCGACAGAAACGATGGGAACACGGCGTCCTTTATGAACTGGAGGCCGTGGAGGACTATTGGAAAGGTTGGGAGAACCCGAAACACATTCATGGTCTGATTTACAAGATCATCCGGGAATCAGGGTCACTGAGGATGGGCCTCGAGAAGGGAGAGTTGGATGTAGTGGCAGGCCTCAATTCAGATGACTTCGATGCCGTGGTCAAAAATCCGAATATCTATGTGACGAACGACCCTGGGTGGACCACCTTTGGACTCAAGATGAATACTCAAAAGGGTTATACCAAGGATATCAATATCCGGAAAGCCATCTGCTATGCCTTTGATTATCCAGCCACCGTCAAAGTCTACAATGGAAACGCGATCCTTGAAGATAGCCCATTTCCAAAGGGGATGAAGGGTTACATCCCTTGTCCAAATGTTTATCGGCAGGATATGAAGAAGGCGAAGGAATACCTGGCCAAGGCAGGGTACCCGAACGGCGGTTTCGAATTGGAATATGTCTATGTCTCGGGATTAGAAGAAGAGAGATTAATTGGTCTTGTCCTCTTGGATAATTTGGGTCAGTTGGGGATCAAATTGAACATCGTTCCCCTCGTATGGCCGAATATGGTGGCCAGGGCTTCTAAGGTTGAGACCTCCCCGGATCTGACGGCTGTCTTCACCACTCCTATCCTGAATGACCCGGATGTGGTGGCCATCCAATATCATAAGGATTCGTGGGGCAAATATTATGGGTCCCATTTCTACCAGAATGAAAAGGTATGGGATCTCATTAAAGAGGCTCGCTTCACTGCAGATTGGAAGAAAAGAGAAAAACTTTATAAGGATATCCAGATCATGATCATGGAGGATGCCCCTGAGTTATTCGGGATGCTCTATAACCGAAGATGGGCCTTCCGAAAACCTATAAAGGGCTTCGTCTTTTCCCCGATGAGGTTGACGAGCGAGATCGATATTTATCCCCTTTACGTTGAGGATTAAAAGGTCGATGAATAAAATTCCAATAACCACATTCCAAGCTCTAAATAAATTTCAATGATCCAATAATCAAACGGTGTTTTGAGTGTGGGATTTGAATACTGGACATTATTTGGTTATGGGTGTTTGGTCATTGGTTATTGATGGGTCTGTTTAACCTTTTTACCCCGTTAGAAAGCCCCGGCATTTATGCCGGGGATGTTATAAATAGAAGGCATCGGCTCCTTGCGAAGGCGGGGTCAATGCCCCACCTTTCTAACGGGGTTTACCCTAATGATGAAGAAGGGGAGGGTATAGATCCTGGAAAGGAGATAACCTCCCCTCAATTTTATAAAGAGTAAGCATCTGGAATGAAACGGTACCTTCTGAAGCGCCTTTTGTCCATCTGCATCACCCTCATCGGGCTCAGTGTGGTCATCTTCACTGTCTCAAGGATAGCCCCCGGTGACCCGGCTAAATTGGCTGCGGGTCCAGATGCCACGGAGGAAATGGTCCAGGTCATTCGAAAAGAGTTTAGCTTAGATAAGCCCCTTACGGTTCAATATATTAACTATATGAAGAGCCTGATCCGGGGGGATTTCGGCCGGTCGATCCGAACGCGACATCAGGTCTGGGAAGATGTCAAACTCTTTCTGCCGGCCACCTTCGAACTGGTCTTCGTCTCCATCGGCTTCGCCATCCTCTTTGGGGTCCTGTTCGGAGTTCTCTCGGCTGTTTACAGGGATACTTGGATCGATCACAGTGCCCGGTTCTTTTCTGTCACAGGCGTTGCAATTCCCATGTTCTGGATGGGAATCATGCTTCAACTCCTTCTGGCTGCAAAATTTCACCTTCTTCCCATCGGAGGGAGGCTCGATACGATGGTGAATCCTCCCACTTCCATCACCCGTTTTTTTCTCATCGATAGTCTCATCACTGGTAACTGGACGGTATTTATAAACGCTCTCTCCCATATCCTCCTTCCAGCCTTTGTGCTCTCATTTCCAGCATTAGCGAGTATCACCCGGATCAATCGGGCTGAGATGCTGGAGGTCCTTCATAGAGATTTTGTGCTGAATGAGAAGGCTCAAGGGATATCAGAACGCATAATTATTGCAAAATATGCCTTAAAAAATGCACTCATTCCTACCTTGACAATGATCGGATTGAGATATGGTTGGATGCTTGGGGGGACGATTCTCGTCGAAGCCGTCTTTGATTGGCCTGGGATAGGGAATTATGCGGTGGGAGCTGCAGTCTATTCAGATTTTCAACCGGTGATGGCCGTCACCATTATCCTGGGTCTCAACTTTATGTTAGCCAATCTCTTGGTGGATCTCGGATATGGGTTCTTAGATCCGAGGGTGAGATACGAATAAAAATAGATTGCAGAAGGCAGATTGAGTAACCTAATGTAGTGTCTCTAAAACTTCTTTACAATGATGATAAGGGTTGTCATTCCCGTGAAACTTGTCCTCGACCTGATCGGGGAACGGGAATCCAGCTGAAAAGACTGGATTCCGGATCAAGTCCGGAATGACGTTCTGTGTAAAGTCTTTTCTGAGACAGTACACTAATGACTTAATGGGTCAACGACTTATTTAGGCAGAACGATTCGAATGAAAGAAATTTTATCTCCATGGGAGCGATGGAAAGAAGAGAGAGAGAGCCAGATCAGGAACTTCAAGCTCATTCTCTATACCTTGAGTCGAAGTCCCCTTTCAGTGATAGGATTCTTTTGTGTGTCAGTTTTTCTTATCATCGCCTTGATTGGTCCAATGATCATCACTTACCCAGGGGATATTAAGGGAACCATCCACATGGATCAGAAGCTCAGACCTCCTTCTTCAAACCATCCTTTTGGGACGGATGAAGTGGGAAGGGATATCTACTCAAGGGTGATCATGGGGACCCGACTCTCATTTCAGATCGGGCTCATCATCATATTCATTGCGATGGGGATTGGAGTTCCGCTGGGGATTATTGCGGGTTATATCGGAGGATGGTTAAATGAGATCATCATGCGGGTTACAGATATCTTTCTCTCCATTCCAGGACTTCTCCTTGCCTTAGCCATTGTGGGAGCACTGGGTCCGGGGATTAAGAATGCCATGCTCGCGCTCTCCATCGTCTGGTGGCCTGGATATGTAAGGTTGGTTCAGGGGAAGACCCTCTCTTTGAGAGAAGAATCCTATGTAGAGGCCGCCAAATCGATTGGGGCATCGAAACTCAGGGTGATCTTCAGTCATGTCCTTCCCAACTGCACATCCCCCATTATCGTCAAGGCCTCCATGGATATGGGGATGGCCATTCTCTTTGCAGCAAACCTCGGCTTTATCGGCGTGGGGGCACAGCCACCCATACCTGAATGGGGAGCGATGATTTCGACAGGCAGAAATTACCTACCCGACCATTGGTGGATGGCAACATTCCCAGGAATGGCTATCCTCATCACAGTTTTAGGTTTCAATCTCTTGGGAGATGGTCTCAGGGATGTCTTAGACCCACAGAGTCGGATTTAGAGAAGATGGAACCTATCTTGGAGATCCAAGAGCTCAGGATTGAATTCGAAACCTTTGAAGGAACTTCTCAGGTCTTAGATGGGATTCATCTCACTTTGGGAAGAAGAGATACCTTGGGCCTTGTTGGCGAGACAGGTTGTGGGAAATCGATTACTGCAAAGGCGATTCTGAGGCTGCTTCCCATCCCTCCCGCCCGAATCGTCTCCGGAGAGATTCTCTTTGAGGGCGAAGACCTTCTCAAAAAATCGGAGGAAGAGATGAAAGAGATCCGTGGGAGACGGATTGCTATGGTCTTCCAGGACCCCATGACATTTCTCAATCCTGTTTTCACCATCGAAGAACAGCTCGTAGACGTGATCCTTGCCCATGGTAGGGGAGACGATTCAAGTCTTCAAGGAGGGAGATTGAATCGGAAAAGGGCGGTTGAGAAGGCGATTGAACTGTTAGGAGAGGTGAAGATCCCTCAGCCAGAGTTGAGAATCAAATCCTATCCTCATGAATTCAGCGGAGGGATGAGACAGAGAGTTTTGATTGCGATGGCTCTCTCCAGATCCCCTCAAATCCTCATTGCTGATGAGCCGACCACAGCTTTGGATGTTACCATACAGGCCCAGATTCTGTGGCTCATCAACGACCTGGTTCAGAGGCATGGGCACTCTGTCCTTCTCATCTCCCATGATCTGGGGGTTGTTGCCAGGGTTTGCAGGAGGATTGCTGTGATGTATGCTGGAAGTATTGTGGAGAACTGTTCCACTGTTCAGCTCTTCAAAAGACCTCTTCATCCCTACACCCGAGGGCTTTTAAATTCCATACTAACCTTCTCAAAGAGGGAAAGTGAGGCTCAGGGGATTAAGGGGGTGATCCCTGATCTGATTCAACCCCCTTCTGGATGCCGATTTCATCCCCGCTGTTTTGAGATGATGGAAATTTGTAAAAAAGAGAAACCCTCTATGATCGAGATCGAAGAAGGCCACTGGGTGAGCTGTCACCTCTATTAGGGTTTGGGGATTAGGGATTGGGGTTTAGCTAGCCCTTAGCCCCTCACCTCTCATCCCTGGAAAAAGAAGATGGCTTTACCATTATTGGAGTTGAAAAATTTAAAGAAATATTTTCCCCTGAGGAAGAGATTCATCGGAGGCCATAAGGGGAACGTCAGGGCGGTGGACGGGATATCCTTCTTCATCAGAGGTGGAGATTCCTTTGGTTTGGTGGGGGAGTCAGGTTCAGGGAAGACCACCGTTGCCAGGGCGATCCTCCGCCTCGTCGAACCCACAGAAGGCGAGGTGCTATGGGATGGAAGGGACATTTGCAAATTTTTAGATTCAGAAATGGAGGAGATGAGAAGAAATATGCAGATGATTTTCCAGGATCCCCACTCTTCTTTCAACCCAAGAAAGACGGTCTTCAAGAGCATTGCCGAACCTCTAGTGATTCATGAGGGGATGAGGGGAAGAGGTCTTCGTGAGAGAGTGGAGGAGTTGCTGGAAATTGTGGGATTGAAGCGGGAACATATGTTTCGATACCCTCACGAATTGAGCGGTGGTCAGAAGCAAAGGGTTGGGATTGCCAGAGCCCTTTCCCTTCATCCAAAGCTTCTCATTTTGGACGAACCGACCTCTGCTTTGGATGTCTCTGTCCAGGCTCAGATGCTCCATTTTTTAGAATTGCTCCAAAAGAGGATGGGCCTCACGTATCTTTTCATCTCCCATAATCTGGCCGTGATCCGTTACACCTGTGATAGAGTTGGGGTGATGTATCTCGGGAAGATTATCGAAATGGGAAAGACCGAGGGAATCTTTTCTTTTCCAAGACATCCTTATACAAAGGCCCTCGTCTCGGCAGTGCCCGTTCCGCAGGCAGAGCAGCCCGAAAAGATGGTTTATCTTGAAGGGGACATTCCTAGTGCTACCCATATCCCATCGGGCTGCCGTTTCCATACCCGGTGCCTTGAAAAGATCGGAGCCATTTGCGAAGAGATCGAACCTTCCACTCATTACTTTTTGGACGGGAATCAGGTGGACTGTCATCTTTATCAATGAAGGACAACCCTCATTCTTTTCCCTCGCGATGAAAGAATTGATATCCAATGGATTAAAACAACAAAAGTTGTTTTAGAACCTCCGCCCCTTTTTTAGAGGGAAGGCCTGAAGAATTATCTTGACAAGATATTTAGTAAGTTATACATTTCATCTGGATTGTTCAACTTTTTAAATAGAGGTTAGAAATTCGTGGCTATTGTTAAAACTTTATCCAAAGGTCAGATTGTGATACCTGCGGAGATGAGAAAGAGATATCATATTGAACCTGGCACGGAGATGCAGGTGATGGAGTACGGTGGCATCATCTACCTTATTCCTCCTGTTGAAGACCCCATCAAGGCAGCCTGTGGTATTTTATCTCCTAAGCCTTCTCTCTCCGAGAAACTCCTGAAGGAACGGAAAAGCGAATTCAGATAATGCAGAAGAGATCCTTTATTTTTGATAGTCATGCTCTCCTGAAGTTCTTCCAAAAAGAGAAGGGTTATGAAAAGGCTATTCAGCTTCTCGAGGAGATAAGGAAAACCGGGGCGACCAAACAGATAAACGCCGTTAATCTTGGCGAGATCATCTATTCGACAAAGAAGGAATTCGGTGACCAGAAGAAATTGGAGATTCTCGCAAACATCGAAAGGTTGAACTTCACCATTTTACCGATCTCTAACAATTTGATATTCCAGGCTGCAGAATATAAGGCTCAATATAGCATCTCTTATGCCGACTGTTTTGCCCTTGCCTCTGCTGTGGAACACAAAGCCATCTTGATCACTGGTGACCCAGAATTCAGAAAAGTGGAACATTTGGTGGATATCGTTTGGATATCATAAGTGAGCAAATCGTTCTCACCTTGTTTCCGCTCTCCTCGTTTAGCAAGCTCTTTGCTATTTTTTCCTGCGGACCTTACCACAAGGAGGATGAGAGGGACAACACAGCCAAGCAAATCCATCAAAGGCAACAAGAGGATGATGGTTTATTCTGAGCCGATATTGATGAAGCAGGAGCACCAGCTGTTGGCACTTACACGGCAGGCTTTTTGGGGCAAGAATCCAGAGAAGATTTCAATTTGCAGTGAGGTTCTGAGCGTTGCATGCAACGAACGCATTCCCTGCGTAAAGTTGCATTTTCCCCTATGTTTCCCATCTTACTTGATTAATCGAATTTTGAAGCTTTGACCCGACAGCTTTCCAACTTTTGAGCGACTGAACCCAAGGCGTTTCAGAAAGGTAATTTCGTAAAGGAGGAGGAATGGCAGAGACAATTGATGAAATCAGCATAGACTGGAAGGATGAGAATGGGCAACAGCTGGTCAGGCAGGTAAGGAAGGAGGTCCTCACCAGCGGAGCCTGGTCCACGATCATGTTTATGTACCAGGATCTTGATAAGAAAACCGGCGAATTCGGACCCAGGAAGATCCGTGTGGCCCGCTATCAAAAACGGGGCGGAAAGTTTATGCCCCAATCAAAATTCAACATTTCATCTGCTAAGCAGGCAAAACGGATCATAGAAATCATCCAGAACTGGCTCCCTGAGATGGATGAAAAGGCCGACTCTGAGGATTAGCCCATGAACCCCTCGAGGTTTTCAGATTTCACCTTAACGTTGCAATGGGTCGTCAGTTGAGTGTGGTTCCAAACCTTTACCAAGCGGGTTTTTTCATACGTTTTATGGGTAATATTCGATGTCACCTGAGGTGGCTTTTGGAATATGACGGGTACCTAAGTAGCGAAATCCTTAAAGGTTCCGCTGTAAAGGTTTTCCACCACACCCAACCGACTTTTGTAACTTTTTTTTGCAACTGTCAGGTTCATTTGGTTCGATGGAGCATAATTTCCTGCATGATCTTGACAATTTGGCGGGGAAATTCCATAATGGTTCCATAAAGGAGTTATAAGGAGGAACGATGTCCACCATTACTGTGAAGAATATTCCTGCGGATCTGTATGCCCATCTAAAGCAATCTGCTGGCATGAATCATCGGAGTATTAATAGCGAGATTATAGTGTGTATCGAACGCACGCTTCATAGTCGAAGACTTTCCCTCGAAACGGTTCTAACACGAGCGCGGCAGTTGCGCGAAAAGACGCAGAAGCATCCGATAACCGATGCTGACTTCATAAGAGCCAAAGGGACAGGTCGCCCGTGATCGTTGTGGATACAAATATCATTGGCTGCTTGTATCTGAATAGTGAGAGGTCGAAGCAGGCCGAACAAGCCTTGCGCAAAGACCCTCAATGGTCTGCTCCTTTGCTTTGGCGCAGTGAATTTCGGAATGTATTGGTGTCCTATATCCGCAAACAACTTCTGAGTTTGCAGGCCGCCGAGGAGATTATGGAGGAGGCCATAAACCTGATGATCGGTCAGGAATATGAAGTCGTTTCGTCGCGGGTCTTAAATTTGGCATCCCGTCGAAAGTGACTTTTCTCTACCACGATTCATTGAAACAAAAAAAATCTCTTAGGGGTTGACCTTTTTCTATCGAACGTATTTCCCAAAGCTCAAAATAATCACACCGAGTTCATAAAATTTGACAATAGATTAGCAATCTCTAATCCTTTCAATTCTCATTTCAAACAAAGGCACACTTCCACTTGAATTAACAAACACCGTCAGATTTGGTAGAACAAAAAAAGGGGATAGTGTTCCTATAATTCCTGTCCTAAGGGGGGCAAGGATATCCTTGAAATCCATTGGAATCCTTGGGATTGATTTTTCAACAATGGTTTCATAGAATACCATCAAACTGATGCCCTCTCGCAGCAATCCTCAACACATAGAATGATGATATAGTTAAGAGACGAATTATAACCCCCATTTTTTTGGGGGGACTATCCATGGCAAAGGTTTATCATATCTTTGGAGGAATCTCAGAGCACGAATTAGAGAGTATCTTGGACAAGTCTGGATTTCTTACGATAAAGGGGAAAAAACTACTAGCAAGAATGGGGATAGAGACGGGAACAAAGGTGTCCATTGGCAAAACCACGATTCAAAATCTGGTCAACCTATATAACGCATGGAAAACGCCCGATCATCCGATTGAGCCAGAGATAGAACTACTTGTTGGAAAATTGGCCGTCCCAAAAGATGATGTTTTTCTTTGGAATAAAGTGGAAGAATTAAAACAATCTTACAGAATGGGGATAAAAATTGGAGAGTTTTCCAAAATTGGGGAGGAGGTCATGATAGGGCTGGGAGTTTCCATCGGTAGATATTGTGAGGTATCTGAAAGGTGCGAGTTAGATCTTTTTGCGACTATCCTTGATCGGGTTTTTCTGGGGAAAGCAGTGTTTATCGGAAAAGATTCAGACGTAGAATCTGGATCACGGTTGATGGATAGGGTTGTTGTTGCTCCAAGGACTGTCGTCAAAGAAAACTCCTTCATACCCGAAGTTTTTGTCTTTAACGAAAATAAGAAATATCAATAACTCTAAATCAGGGGGATGGGGAAGATCCTTTGTTGAAATAATAAAGAGTGAATGGGTGGATTGATAAATCATGCGCCAAGGGTGGCAGAGTTTGGACTTAGAGGAGGAAGAAGAAAGCGAGCAGTTGCGCTCTATGTACGAGACCCTACAGCTCGAAATTTTCAATGCCATCGAAGCCTTAAACCAACTCAAAGAAAGCCCTGACTACGATTTATTTGTTCTAATTGAAGGAAAACCGGAAATGCTGGATGACCTTGTTACAGAGAGGACGAAGCTGTTGGAAAAAGAAACCACTGAATTAGAAACTCAGGCCGAGAAGCTCGCCCAGGAAATCGCTGAGTTAACCGGCGAGGAACCATCCCCAATAAGGTGAAAGGGGATAGCCCCTTTATCTCTTTAAAAACAATAATACCAAACAGCAAAGCAACAAAGAAGTATTTAGGAGGCAAGAAGTGAAAAAAGCATCATATTTGGACAAAGAAGAGAGGGAATTGGCAAAATCACTTGAAAATGAGGAATGGGTTTCTGACCTCACTAAAAAAGAGAAAAAACAATACCAGGAATATGCCCGCTATAGTCTGAATATCGCCTTGGGGACATCCATAAATTATTTAAATAACTTTTCACTTTTTGCTTGAAAATAGCTCCCGTTGCCTGGATAATGATCATTGTGGCTGTGAGAAAGCTGGGGTAGACCTGGATAAAAAGCACCATTATGCCGATGGCACAAAACGAATCTCAATCCCAGGTCCGGGAAATCATGATGGAATTTGCCAGGGAAACCGGGCTTTCACCGGCTCGGAAATCCCCGCGGCGCTACCTATGGACAGATGCTTTTGGAGTGTACAATTTTCTTGGACTTTATCATCAAGCTGGCGAAGAAACATACCTGAATCTGGCACTCCAACTCGTTGATCAAGTTCATCACACCCTCGGCCGACACCGCGGAGATGACTTGCGGACCGGCTGGATCAGCGGCCTCGATGAACAGGAGGGTAGAAAGCACCCCACCCGGGGCGGATTGAGGATCGGTAAGGAATCGAAGGAACGGGGGATTCGTGATCCCTTTGTTGAACGTTTGGAGTGGGATCGGGATGGGCAGTACTATCATTACCTGACAAAATGGATGCATGCCCTCAATCGTATAGGCAGGGTCACCGGCGATTTAACCTACAATACGTGGGCGATGGAGCTTGCGAAAACAGCCCATGCCAGGTTTGTCTATACTTCGCCCTACGGTGGTCCGAAACTCATATACTGGAAGATGAGTATCGACCTTTCCCGGCCTCTGGTGCCGTCCATGGGGCATCATGACCCTCTCGATGGATTTGTTACCTACGTCGAACTTCAGGCGACCGCAGGGGAACACCCCGGAAAATCAACGGGTAGCAATCTCCGTGCCGAGATTGACGACATGGCCGATATTTGTGAAGGAAAAAGCTGGACCACAGATGACCCTCTCGGTATCGGCGGTCTTTTGTTTGAAGCCTGCAGGGTGGCACAATTGATTGTCAGCGGAAACCTTGAACAAACCAACCTGCTGGAGACTTTATTGGAGTCTTCCCTGGTAGGGTTAAAGTCTTTTGTGAGAGAAGATTCGTTGAAGCTTCCTGCGGGTTACCGTCTTGCCTTTCGGGAGCTGGGACTCTCCATCGGATTACGGGCCGTCGAAAAAATAGGCGAACTGATTGAGCAAAAATCCTGGCCTTTACAGAAAAAAGATAGGCTCTATTCGTTGCTTAAGATCCTGAGCAGGTATGCAGGGTTAAGGGAAACCATCGAGACATTCTGGCTTGAGCGAACAAACAGGGAGAGTGACAGCTGGATAGCGCATCGTGACATCAATATGGTGATGCTGGCAACCAGCTTGGCCCCTGATGGGTTTCTGGGACTTTAGATTTATCCCGTTAGAAAGCCACGTGTGAGCCCCCCCGTTGGAAGATCGAAGACCTTCTAACGGGGTAAACCCGCCCAAGTTGCACAACATTCAGACGGAAGCAAGCTCGGGATCTTAGGGGTATTTTAAACCTCTGAAGCGAAAATCATTATTGAAATTTGTTTTTTTGAGTGATAGATTAGAAAACATGGCCGATACAAAAGGCACGAAAGACTCTCGGAAATGGCTTGACCGGGTAATCTACGACTTGGATACAGCTAAAGCCATGTTACAAACTGGGCAATTCGTCTACGCTATTTTCATGTGTCAGCAATCCCTCGAAAAGTGTCTCAAAGGGCTACTTGCCTATGAAGATAAAGAAATTGTCCCCATTCATAATCTCCGCCGCTTAGCTGAGCTGGGTATGGTAAACCAAGAATTGGACGAAGCCACGTTTGTGAAATTGGACTTTCTTTCGAGTTATTACATAAACGCTCGTTATAAGGAAGATCTTCAGCAATTATCTAAAGGAATCACTGAACCGGTTGTCCGAGACTTTATTCAGTTTTCGGAAGGATTGATTGCATGGCTTTGTCAAAAGATGAAGTGATCAAGATTGCGAATGGGTTTCTCCAATCGATTCGCATGAAGCATGACGTAAGACAGGCCTACCTCTTTGGGTCTTTCGCTAAGGGCGTCACAAAAGACTACAGTGACGTGGACGTCGCAGTGGTATTGGGGTCCTCGGATAAATCTGAAGAATCACCATTTGATGAAAGTTTTAGAATCTTTCATGAGGCGCAAGAATATAACTCTCTCCTCGAAGTTGTCTGTTTTGTTCAGGAAGAATTTGACCAAGATGGTGGAGCTTTGGTTAAACAGATCAAAAAGGAAGGGATCAGATTGATTTAAAAAAAAGGACACATCTCACCTATAAAATAAATTCCAAATCCCTCCACGCCCCCCTTTGCTAAAGGGGGGTTATTCATCCTTTATGGCTCGGAATGCCCAAATAGGACCTGGCAAACCCCAAAATAGAGTCTTGAATTTGAGATGATGTTCTCAAATCGGCATAAAAATGCAATAGAAATGTTTTGGGAAGCCCATGGTTTATTGGATATTCCAGAAGGAAAGGTTAGGGGGGGCTTTGGGTTGAAAACCTGGAGAGAAGTGTGATAAACATCTTTTTGGGAGGAGATGGCCATGGATCATCCGTTCAAGGAAGAAATTTGGAAGATGAAGGATTGGCTGGTGGAGATCCGCAGAACGATTCATATGCACCCGGAGCTGGGATTTGAAGAAGTGGAGACATCGAAACTGGTCTCTGAATGGCTTGAACGGTTTGGGCTTCAAGTAAAGAGGGGGATTGCCAAAACAGGAGTGGTAGGGCTTCTTCAAGGGAGCGAGCCTGGAAGGACTGTGGCCATTCGTGCAGACATGGATGCACTTCCCCTGGATGAGGCAAATCAGGTCCCTTATGTTTCCAAGGTTAAGGGGAAGATGCATGCCTGTGGCCATGATGCTCATGTGGCGATTCTTCTGGGTGTAGCAAAATATTTTTCTTCGATCAAAGATCAGTTGAAAGGGAATATCAAATGGATTTTTCAGCCAGCAGAGGAAGGAGGAGGTGGGGGAAAAGTGATGGTAGAGGAGGGAGTCTTGGAGGGTCCAAAGGTAGATGCGATCTTTGGAACCCATGTTTTTCCTCTCCTTCCCGTGGGTAAGGTAGGGATCTATGAGCGGGAGGGACTTGCTGCGGCGGACCGCGTCAAAATTAAAATTATCGGAAAGGGAGGGCATGGTGCGATGCCTCATCTCTGCAAGGATCCCATTCTTGCCGCAGGCCATGTCATCACACAACTTCACTCTATTGTCAGCAGAAATATCAACCCCCTGGACAGCGCGGTGATCACCATCGGAAAGATCAGCGGCGGGACGGCAATTAATATTATTCCCGATGAAGTCGAAATGCTGGTGACGGTTCGTTCTCTGAGCCCTCAGGTAAGAGAGGAATTGAACCGAAGGATGGAAGAAGTGGTTCAAGGTGTCGCTCGATCTTTTGAGATGGATTATCGGTATGAATTTGAATATGGGTACCCTGTTCTGATGAACGATCCAGAAATGTCCAAACTGGTAACCTCAGCCTGTTCGAAAGGTATAGGGAAGGAGAACGTAGAGGTCTTAAGGCCCTCGATGGGAGCAGAGGATTTTGCCTATTACCTCGAAAAGATTCCAGGATCTTTTTTCAGATTGGGGATTCGAAATGAGAAAAGAGGGATCATCCATCCTTACCATAGTAGTCTCTTCGACATCGATGAAGAGGTGCTGCCTTTTGGTGTGGAGATGTTTGTGAGGATCATTGACCAATATCTGGGGCTAAATACCTCCTAACGGGGTACCCATAGCATGCACCTTGGCTGTTCCTGTATAAGTTTGGTAAGTTCCTCAACCTTACCAAATTTCATCACATTTGCCAGACAATGTTGGACACAAGCAGGCTGAAGACCCTTGGCGATACGTTTGCCACAAAGGTTACAGTTGTCAGTAGGGAATGGAAAGTAGTATAGTTTACCATCCGCTATTTCGGGTCCGACCTCCATCACCTGTATGCCCTGTTCTCCGACAGGTCGTTTGTGTTCCTGTTTACAGGCAATCTCACAAACGTGGCATCCGATACAGAAATCATAGTCTATGAGGAGGCCATATCTTGGCATCTAAGGCTCCTGTTTCTTGTACACCCGACACATCTGAGATTTAAAGGGATAGCCGAAACCCGATCTCCCCACCCATCCGGAGGGAAGCAAGAGATTGATATTTGATTCCCAGGCCCCAAATAAGCTTGGTTCTGGTCCTGGCTTCTCCGGGAACCACCATCCGTGCTGAGAATGAACAACCTGAGGATGGATCCCCGCAGTAAGTTTGGCCCTTTGCTGACATCGCCCATGTTTGCTTTCTATATATATCCAGTCTCCATCCTTAATCCCCAGTTTTTCAGCCGTTTCTGGATGAATTTCCGTTATCGGATCTGGATTCATATAACGCAGTACAGGAATTTGTCGATGCTCTGAATGAAAGAATCCCCATGATTTAGCACCCGTGGTTAAAACCAATGGGTATTCTTCCGAAATCCCAGGCGTACGAACAGGACTTTCCGGAGGCTCCTCAAAGTAGGGCAGGGGATCCAAACCGCATTTCTCAAACACTGTAGAATATAACTCTATCTTTCCTGTCGGTGTGTTGAAACCTGCTTTCTTATCTGGCCGCAACAATCCCTTCTCATACTTTTTGTACTCAAAAGTATCGTAAGCAAAGCCCATCTCCCTGAGTTCTTCAAACGTGATGCCCATCGATTGAATCATTGCACTAAACATCTCTTGGACGTTGTTCCACGGCCACGCTTCGGGATGAAGCCTTTTGCCCAGTTGAAGAATGATTTCCATATCAGACTTAGACTCACCCACAGGTTCGATGGCCTTGTTTATTGTGCCAACAAAAATCGCATTTCCACCTGTCAATGCGATTCCATCTCTTTCGGCATAGGTGGCGGCCGGAAGCACGATGTCAGCAAAGGCCATAGCGGTGGGGGTCATGAACAGATCGACAACAACAACAAAGTCAAGTTTCTTGAAAGCTTCATACACTCTCTTCGCATCGGCAACGGAACAGGTGAACGTATTTGTTGTCTGTATCCATGCTGCTTTAATTGGATAGGGCACATCCGTCAATATCTGGTCTATTACGGCTGAGCCTACAGCGGGGAGGTACCACTGGTCAAGCAATGGATAAATGCCTGTCCCTATCTTTTTCTTTTTTTGTTCTTCGGAAAGTGTCTGGAATTCCTTCTTTATTTCAGAATCCAAGTTGAAATTCCGACTCTTGATTACATTACCTCCGGGGACGTCAAAATTCCCGGTGATTGCCCATAAAGACATAATGGCATGAATCACTGGGATACATTCCTTACTCTGATCAATTGAAACGCCCCATTGCACAGCCGCTGGCTTGCTCGTCGCGTACAATCTTGAGGCCTCCAGGATTTTTTCTTTGGGTATCCATGTGATCTCCGAAACCTTCTCCGGGGAGTACTCTTGGACACGCTCTTTTAATTCATCAAATCCATGGGTCCATTTCCGAACGAACTCTTCGTCATAAAGCTTTTCATTGATGATCACATTAAGCATACCCAAGGCCAGCGCTGCATCTGTGCCAGGTCTAATCTGCATCCATGTCTTGGCCCGTGTGGCCAGCCAGGTTCTTCTTGGGTCAACGACAATGATCTTGGATCCACGTTTCATGCACTCAATAATCCAATATCCCATAAAACCGTCTGGGTTAGAGGTCAACGGGTTATTACCCCATATCATGATACACTTGGGTACCTTCCAATTGATATTCTCATAACGCTGTGGGAAAAATTGTGCACAATCAGCAACTTCAAAGTCTCCGGTGGTAGCCCGTAAGACGGTAACTTTAGGCGCAAAACAGGCATGCCCATCTAATGGGCCAAACGTAACCTTGTTGGGGCTTCCAAAAGAGTAGGCGAGTTTTGAAATATAGGGACCGATGTCTCTTCCTGTTCCTTGGCAAAAAATCACAGATTCCGGTCCCTGTTTTTTCTTAATTTCATTAAATTTTTGCGCTATACTTCCATAGGCCTCCTCCCATGTGATCCGCTCCCACTTTCCCTCTCCTTTATTGCCTGTTCTTTTCATTGGATGTTTGAGCCGGTCAGGATGGTAAACAACCTGTGTAAGGGCCAGGCATCGAGGACACAGGCGCCCTTGATTGTGCGGAGACTCCGGGTCGCCCTCAACCTTCACCAACTTTCCATCTTTCACGTACAACAGTACTCCACAACCTTGGTGACACCCAGGACCGGTTCGAGCTATACTCCGAACCACTCTCAAACCATCCTCTTCCCAGGCCCATTTTGCCTCTCCTCCACGCATTTTGCCTCCTAAAATGGTATTTGCTCGTACTCCTCTCTCCCGCCCAAATTCGATATTCCATCATTGAGCTATGGCATCGTTCTTCGGGTAGAGATGCTAAAGGCTAAGCCCCTCAATAGCAACGACTCGAATCATGGAACCATCCCCATGAATCCAGTTCAACGGGAAAGCAGCGATGCTCACACGTCTTCCCGTCACTTTATCCACTTCGCCACCAACGTTTTCAATGCCTGGAATGAGGTTGCCGAGTAAAAGGTAGTGGGCAGGCTCGTATATAGGCCATTTCTTTTCGGGATCTTCTCCGGTCTCTCTTTTGTATTCTGCATCGAGCCATGGCATTATTTTGGAAAGGGGTGCATGAGCAAGAGGGCTATCCAAGGCACCCCCTGTAATACCAAAGCCTTTGATCCCTTTCTCAACGAGCCATTCAGCCCCTTCTTTATAGAGGCCAGGGTAATGGTTAATGTATGTATAGTGATCGTTCCATTTGTGATGCCATCCTGTATTGAGGATGACCCAGTCGCCCTTTTGAATTTTGGGTTTGGCCTTTTCGAAATCCTTAGGGCCAATGATTTCCCATTTCTTCTTGTGGCGTATATCCACAACCACCCCGGTTCCAAAACAGCTGGATAGAGGGATCTCATCAATGCCTTTCCCTGTTCCGATGACATGAAAAGGCGCATCCATATGGGTGGAGGTGTGCATCTTGCAGTGAAATACGGCGGATTGCTTCCCATCACGTTCATGGTATAGCATCCGCTCAATCACAACGTCCTGCATCTGGCCTACCCAAGGCCAAATGGGAATACCCATCTCAATGGGTTGGGAAAGATTGTAAAATTTTAGTTTCTTCATGGTTCTCTCCTTTCTGATTCTATTAATACAAACGCATTAATTCATAATCCCCCCCTCCCTCCCCCTCAAAGGAAGAGGGCGAGGGAGGGGGGGATTGTCATTTTATTTGGTGCGTTTGTATCATTACCGATTGCTATCCTGTCTGACAGATACTGCTTTTACCTTCATTTAAATCTCTACCCATTCTTGGAGCTGTTTCCCATCCCTAACTTTGTTCCAATGGTGGGGGTTCTTTGATACGACCCACTCGGAACAATTCAACGGAGAAGTTTCTAACTATCTATACAATCTTTTATAACAATAATCCGATTTTTTCCAACCTTCTTCAATTCAGTTAGAACATAGTTTCTGAAAGCCAAGTAGCTAACTGTGGGAAAAAGTACATGATCAATAAGGTCAATAACATCATAAAGATAAAAGGCAAAGTACTGCGAGCAATGGTAGCCATGTCCTCCTTCACGATCCCCTTTTGGCTATCCCCTTAGCATTCTTAAGAACAATGTCGTTGGATCTCCCTGTCCCCTCACGGTCTTTCTTTGGATCCTTCCATCCAGCCATTCCTCAGTAGCATCTTTTTGCCAAAAGAATAAAGGGAAATAGGCTTAGGACAAACGATGTTCGGTTCGTGCGATGATTTCATTTTGCATAGCAGGTAACAGCTCGGTAAAGAACGCGCTGTAGCCTGAAACCCTGACGATCAAATTCCGATGGCGTTCTGGATGCAACTGGGCGTCTAATAAAGTCTCTCGATCGACGATATTGAACTGAACATGCTTTCCTCCCCCATTGAAATAAGTCTTGATGAGAGCGAATAACTTCCGTTGATCCTCCTTCGTCTTCAGGAGAGAGGGCTGAAACTTCATGTTCAAAAGCGTGGCGACAAGCCGGCTTTGATCTATTTTGCTACAAGAATTCAGAACCGCCGTGGGGCCCTTCACATCGGCACCTTGGCAGGGAGAGACGGAACCATCGGCCAAGGCGATCCCTGCCAACCGACCGCTCGGAAGGGCTCCGGTTTTTTTCCGGCAGGAACGTGTCCCCCCACGGAATAAGCGCACGGAAGGTACTTGGTTCCATATCCTGCATCCAGTTCTGAAACCATCCCCTGCCACCATTGATAGAGATGCGCCGCAATCTGATCAGCCTCGTCGTCCTCATTGCCATATTTTGGTGCAGACAGAAGAAGTTCGCGGACCCTTCCACACCCCTTGAAGTTCTTGTCCAAGGCTTCGATGAGTTCCCGTGGGGTGATGGCCCGCTCATCGAACACACGCTTCTTTATCGCTGCGAGCGAATCGGCTGTGTCGATCATGCTGCGGGCGTTATGGTAGTGGATTTCGTAACGGGCTCCCTTTCCCAGACTGCTTTTGCCGCGTTGGATACAATCATCAATGAAGACATCATTAAAGACGGGACAGATCATCTGCTCACGAAGACACCGCTGCAGGTTCATAATGGTGGTGGCTTCAACTGCGAAATATTTTACTTGTTGTTTAAACGCCTCTACCAATTTGTCAAAGGTGTCAAAATCTTCTAATCGACCTGTGGCAGGACCCACTCGCTTTCCTGTCACATAGGGATCAACCCCATCATGGAGAGCCACTTCCAAGCATTTTGCCATCGTGAAAGGAATAGGTTGACCAGGACCCACTCCACCCGGGATCTGAGGAACCACACAACCACCGATCGCATAGCCCCGCGCCTCCTCAAGGCTCGCTCCCAATCCCATCAGAAAAGGAATATAACTCTTGTCATTGAAAAACGCTGGATATCCCACCCCCGTGGCTGCAAGCTCGACTCCTTTGAGGAGGAAATCCTCTGGAACTTTGTCATGGACCCTTATGGAAAGGGTTGGGTGAGGCGTTCTCAGTCTAAAAGCAGCTTCTAAAATAAGATACGACAACTCATTGGTGGCATCTTCTCCATTCGGGATCTGCCCTCCCAGGGTGATATTATGGAACTGGGCTTCTCCTGATGTGCCCTCGAAGAAATATTTGCTGCTGAATTGTCGCAGGCCATTCATTTTAACGCGGAGGCACCCTATCAGCTCGATGGCCTCTTCCCTGGTCAGCCTTCCTTCCTCAAGGTCACGCTTGAAATAAGGATAAAGATACTGGTCCACCCTGCCCGGCGAGGCCCCCTCGGCTCTTGTTTCAAGATAGATAAGGACATGAACAAACCATAAGGTCTGGAGGGCCTCATGAAAAGTGCGCGCCGGATTTCCAGGAACCCATTCGCAGATTTCCGCTATCTTTTGAAGCTCTGATCTCCGTTGGCCTTCGGCGGTCTCAGCCAGCGCTCCGGCCAGATGAGCATATCGTTTGGCATACTGGATTCCAGCTTTCAAGGCGGTGGCACAACCCTTTAAGAAATTTACCTTCCGTAGGGCTTCATCGTTTCCGATATGGGTTCCCTTTATTTCCTCTTCAACTTCGGCAAGGATACCCAAGAATCCCTTCTGAATGGCTTTCTCGTAGTTCACACAGTGGTAACCGCCAAGCCTGTCCAGGAAAGCAAGCCAACGGTCGATATAACAATACTCTTCTCCCATCTCCATCCACTTTTCTTTCCGGTCCTCACTCACGTATGCGAAGAAGGCGCTTTCCAAACACTTATCTTTCCAGTACTCTGCGGTTTCCTTTAACTCAGTCCTGCTGATCTCCTGGGCCCTGAAGGTCTGGAGGGCTGCTTCGGAATCTACGTCCTTGAGCACCCAACTGGAACTAAATTCAGGATACCACTCCGGCCACATGGGCTTTGATGAAAAATCACCGACGAGCAGTTGTTCATCATCGATATAGATGGGAATTTCTGCGACAATCTTTTCGAATGCCTTACCCCTCCTTATAGGAATAGGCAAACCATCTGTCTCCTTCCAAGAAGCTGTCAACCATTTTGCTCGCTCCAAGGAGAGGGCTGGCTTGTCCCGCTCACTGAAGACCCTGTTCCAAATTCTCTCTACCCTGGAATATCCAGATATTTGCATAGAAACTCGTTACCTCCTATTCTATCTTAGGCTAAAAAATAATGAGGAAGCCCGATATTCTCCTCAGGGGTAAATACCTTAACATTGATTCCACGTTCTTTGAGAAATTTTATAGACCCCTCATCAATTTTGGTTTGTTCTTGGAAGCCCTTTTTATAAGCGTTCTTGGCGGCCGTATCCATACCTGTCTTTACATGTTGGGGCAATTTGTTCCATGTCCTTAGATTTACAAAAATTCCCCATATAGAAGCACTCGTCGGGCCTGCGACATACTTTGTAACTTCGTAAAGTTTTCTTTTTTCAACGCTCTCCCAACCTGTCATCACCCCATCAAAGGCTCCTTTGGCGATTGGATCATACATTTCAGAGGCACTCACGGCTGCTGGCACCTCTCCCCAGGCCTTGATAGCATCAAAGAAAGGATCTGATACTCCTCTGATCCTAAGTCCTTTGACGTCTCCTGGTTTTTGAAGAAGACTTTTGCTTGCGATACAGGTACTACTATATGGCAAGAAACTCAGTAGCTTTATGGTTTATAGAAAGCAATCCCATTTCTACCCCACCTCTTTGTAGCGCCTCTGCAGTTTCTTAGTGACCATACAGTCGCCCCCCGGGATACAGTTCGATCGTAAGGTTAAAGTCACCATCATACCAAGGTTGTTCGGCGGTCCACTCAATCAGGTCATACATCGGTACATACGAGATCAACTTAATCACGAATTATTTTTTTGAATTATATCCTTGCATCCAAAAGCTCGCCGGTGGACTTTCGGCCCTCGGCTAACATCTCTTCTTGTCTTTTCTTAGACAAAATACCGGTGCCATGGTAATACTCGAAATCCTGTAAACAACAGAGGAGATAGGCGCTTCGGCTGAACGTTGACGGGAAAGGAGGGTCAAACTTATGCTTCCACCTTAGCTCGGTATATGCCTTTTGAACTTCTATAAAATATTTTAACGGTGGTCTTTGCTGGTTAGCAAAACCAGATCCACTTTCAATCGTCCACTGATTATACCTCGGAAGCACTCCGTGACTCATCAAGAAATCCCACCCATCCGCCGTGGACTTGACCGCCGAACCTACATCTTTAAATCCATGGGGCTGCGCCATCTCCACCCCAATCACAAAATTGGGCTGAACTAAGCCCCGACCCCAAAAATCGACCCCTCGAATCGTCCTCTTTATCCATTCCTCACGCCCAATCAACTTGTCTTTACCCGGGCATATCCAGGCAAACAAATCTCTATCCCAAACCTCTATATTGGGTTGAACACTTCCAACACCCGTCTCACGGAGCCTCTTCCACCCCTCATCCTCTTGAGGATCAATTTGAAAGGTAGATGGAATCCACACTTGTAACTTTTCTCTGATTGCATTTAGACGGGAACAGTAAAAGTCTAATTCGGTCTGACCCCGGTATTTCCCTAAAATAGTCCCCCCTGTTATTACGACTGCCAGGCGATATCGAGGTTCCACCTCGATAGCAATCTTTAGTGCATCGGCAAGCACACTGGGCTCCAGACGTGCTACGACATCTTCTTCTCCAGATCTCTGTGCCTTGAAAGTGGCATTAATGTCGCAGAAGAGACACTGTCCGCCCTTATTCCAAAGTTCACAATATCGATTGATCGTTATAAACATGTACTCGCCGGAAAATCCCTGAACCACGGCAGGTACTGGAACACCATCACCAAACCTCATATCATACCATTTTGGCTTAGGATCGAAGTAGATCCCTTCAGCAATGGCTTCGTTGTTTTCTGATATCAGAAAGTGACCGTCAACACAGTCAAGCAGGTAGGGGGAGGAATCATTTGTCCTAATTTGGATGGGGCATCCATCGGAAAGGTGAAAGCCCATCGGAATTTTGTCTTTGTACACTTTGGGACTATTTGAATCATAGGAAAAAACGTGGAAACCTCTCCACAGAATATCGTCCCTTCGATTGAACTCCTGCTGCGCTCTCTCAGAGACCCTCAAACCCTGTCTAAGGACATCAGTCTTTAAAACGATATTTGGATGGACATCCGGAAATTGCCTGTAAAGATTCTCCATGCTCATTCGATAATCTCCTCTCTTTCCTCCAACCTCCCTGTTATAGGATTTATGAATTTTGGTATAGGATTAAAGGAATCAAACAGCGGATATCATTTATCTCTTCAAGTTGATTGATGAATGGGACTAACGTCTCTATGTTCTCCCGAGGTAAGGACTTCTTTGCATAACGAACACAATTCCAGAAACGTTCCACGTTCTCTTCTTTAGTCAGTGGATTCTCTGGAAATCCAGGAGGGAAATCGATCGAGTTATGATAAACAGATCCGTCTTTGGTTAACACCTGCATCTCCAATGCCGTTTCGCCCCGTTTATCTAAGATAGGATCAGGTACAACCCTGACTTTTTTAGCAATATCCATAATCTTTGGATCCTTCACGGAGGGTTCTTCAAAGTGCTCCAACCTTGAGCTCTTTCTAAGAAGAGCATTCGCGACGCAATACCGTATATTAAACTGGGCATCCACTCGAGGATTATCTCTTATTTGGAATGGACTTCCTACCAATTTGTAAACATAGGGGGTTACCTTAATATCGATTTGGGCAATATCGTCAGGGGTTATGTTCTTTTCTCTAACCAGATCCAGCATAGCTTGAGTGCTACCAAGGGTATCTCCACAGCTTGGATATTTCTTAAAGAGAGTCTTGCTAATTTCAAACCTTTTTCCCAACTCACCCACTACGGCTTGGGGGTCGTATTTATCTTTAGCGTAAAGGTGAAAATAGCCATAGGTGCCTTCAAGGAAACGCTTTGGTCCGGTGAATCCGCTTCTCGCCAGTTGAACACTGAGGATTGCTCCTTGAGAAACAAAACCTTGGATCAATCTCACTGACAGCGTACCTTCGATATTACTTTGGAAGCTTCCCCCGGACTTGTTGAAGGCTATCGCTAAGGCATTCCATGTCTGCTCACGATCTAAGCGGAGTATTCTACTGCAGGCCACCGTTGCAGCGAATATGCTACAGATCCCTGTGGGATCAAAGCCATCATAATCTGAAACGAGGTTGATTCTGTCGGCCACCTCTGCTCCCACGGCAAGGGCAGTAAGGAATTCTTCCCCGCTACACCCCCTGGCCAACTCTGCAGAGGCCAGAGCAGCGGGCACTGCAGATGCGCCGACGTGCATTCCCGGTCTAATCCCATCGTCGAAATCGAGTGCACGAGCCATATAGCTGTTGATCAAAACCGCGTTGTGGGCTGGCACCTTACCACCATGGAGTAGAATGGTCGCCTCCTCTTTTCCGCCCCACCCTTTGATTTGATCTACGAGCGACTGACACCCCTCGAGCATTGCACCAGCAATGGCAGTCCCTATGTTGGTCAAGGTCATGTTCTTAGCGGTATTCACTACTTCCGCGGGCAAGCTTTGGTACTTCGTATTCAAAATATAACTAACGAATTCCTCCTCAAGCCCCGGCATATCCTCCTCCTTGGGGTAATACCTCCATCCTGTAGGAATAGGTCAATCCCTCTTGATGTAACACAAGAGTGCTGAGGCAAACCATCCTCTTGTATTCCATCGGAAAATGTTGTTTGATGCCTTTCCAAATTCTTATGAGAAACGTGTGCACTCTTCACCCCAAAAGGGACGGCAGAAATAGCGAAATCTGAGGAAAAGCCACCAATAGGATCACGCAACCGATGTCAGCAGCAAAGAAAGGCATGACGCCTCTGAATATCTCAAACGTAGGGATATCTTTTGCTACTCCCCGAATGATAAAGACATTGAGACCAATAGGCGGAGTAATGAGACCTATCTCCACCACTCTCACCACCAGCACCCCAAACCATATGGGGTCAAAACCCATCTTGACGATGATCGGATAAAAAATAGGAATGGTAAGCAAGATCATCGGCATGGAATCCATAATGCATCCAAGGATGATGTAAATGAATAAGATAGATCCCAAAATAGCAAGAGGGGGAATGGGGAGATTGGCTACAAATTCAGCCGCTCTCATGGGCAACTCAGAAATTCCCAACCAATAATTCATGATCATTGCACCGATCAGGATGGAAAAAATCATTCCGGTCGTACGCCCTGAACTGAGTAGGGCACGAATAAAATTTTCTCGTGTAAATTGTCTTCTCCCGAGCATGATGAGGAAAGCTCCCAAGACGCCAACGGCCGAGGCTTCCGTTGGCGTAAAAAACCCTATGTAAATACCACCGACCACAACAATAAATAGAACAAAGACAGGCCAAGTATTTCGAAGCCCCAAAATCCTCTCCCTCATGCCTGTCCGGGGTGCTGAAGGCGCCCAATCCGGATGGATTTTAACAAGAACAAAAATCGTAACCATGTAGGAAAGGGCTTCAAGCATCCCTGGCAGAAAGCCCGCCATGAAAAGTTTGCCTATGGATTGCTCAGTCATGATTCCGTAAATGACAAAGATGATACTGGGTGGAATCAGAATACCCAATGTTCCGGCAGAGGCTATCGTCCCTGTCGCCAGCTTCATGCTGTATTTGAATTTTTTCATTTCCGGCAGAGCCACAGATGCCATGGTGGCTGCTGTTGCCGTGCTCGATCCGCAAATCGCTCCGAAGAAGGCGCAAGCACCCACGGTCGCCATGGCCAAACTTCCAGGGAGGCCTGCGAGCAGTTTATGGACACCGGAATAAAGATCCCGGCCAAATCCTGACTGGAATGCAATTTCTCCCATGAGCACGAATAGGGGAATGACGGCAAAGTTGTAAGAAGCCGAATACTGATAAGGAAAGATCCCAAGGACATTAAACCCTGCGCCTGGACTGATCATGTAGACGGCACCGCAAAACCCTATGAGGGCCATCCCAAAACCTATGGGCATCCCTAAAAATAAGAGCAGAAAAAGGATAGAGAGGCCGATTAGTGAAATAATGAGCAAGTCCATCGTACTATTCTCCTTTACGCCAACGGCTCAAGGATTCAAGAATTTCTACGAATAGCACCAGAGAAACTAAAACCAATCCGAAAGCAACCACCAGATAAAAAGGGTAAACGGGTACATGGAGGATTGGAGAGATGAGGTGCTCATGACGGAGCTCAATAGAACGTACTACATTTCGCCAGGCTACTAAGAGGACAAGGCCCAGACTGAGAAAAGAGGTTATAATCTCAAGAAATGCCTGGGCCTTCTTTGGCAGTTGAGAAACCACTAATTCTATTTTGACAATACTCTTTTCGCTTTGAGTATAGCTCAATGCAGTAAAGACCACTACTACCATGAGAAACATGACAAGCTCATAGCTGCTCATAAGTGGCCGGTTGAACAAGTTGCGCATCCCGACATCATATAAGATCAGGAGCACCATGCCTACCATACAGCCCACGCCCCCGACGAGAAAAATCCTCCGACAGAGACGCCGAATCGCCATGGCCAATGCGGTGAGCTTCGCTTGATTTCTCATTTTTCGGAGCCCGTTCCTTACCGATGATACTGTTTGGTGTATTTAGCTACCAGCTTCTGTGATTCGGCAAGAATTGCTTTACCAGGCGACCCCTTCGCCTCTGCATCGGCCACCCATTTATCCCAGATAGGCTTACAGATTCCCTTCCATCTTTCTACCTGTTCTGAAGTCAAGGATATTATTTCTTTGCCTTTCATTTTTTGAACCGTCTCTATCCCCTCCTTGCCAAAGCGATCAAACCCCTTGCCAAAGAATTCCGCGCCAGCGGCACCACTATTCTCGTCAATGATCTTTTGGATGTCGGGCGGTAGTTTTTTCCAGGCATCTAAGTTCATTAGAAACATGAGCGCTGGTTGATACATATTTGCGGTGGTAAAATATTTGGATACTTCTTGGAGTCGATGACCAATGCATGCCTCCCAACTAATCATCCATCCGTCAATGACATTTCTCTCCATGGAGGTATAAATCTCGCCGGGTGGCATGAGCACTGGACTTCCACCCAGTGCCTTGAGCATTTCCGTGGGGCTTCCGCTCAGAGATCTAATTTTCAGACCCTTCACGTCTTCCGCGACGCGGATTGCCTTATTTGAGCCGATCGGCGTTGGAGCGTCTGAGTAAAGGATGAGCACCTTCACATTTTGGTATTCTTTCCTAAATTCCGGAAACTTCTCGTAAAGATCCCAATAGACCCGACTTCCAACCACTCCGCTTGGCAGACCCAAAAAGGGGAGCTGTATCACATCGGTCAGTGGAAAGCGTCCTGGGAAGAATCCAGCAATTACACAACCCATATCCACGGCCCCGGATTCAATCATTTTGTAAGCTTCCATGGGTGGGCCTAAACTCGCACCTGGGTAGAAGACAATGTCAAGTCTCCCCTTCGTCGCCTCTCCCACTTTCTTAATCCATTCCTTGTAGAACACGGCTTGCCCTCCGACCGGAGAAGCATGGTAATAACACCGCAGCTTTATCGGTTGTTGAGCATGACCCGTCATAGAGGTTGATATGAGGATGATTAAAACTAATAATAGACTTCCCAGTAATCTTAGGTGTTGCTTCTTTTTCATCTGAATTCCTCCTTTCAGTTATTCTATTCGGCTAGATAGCCACAAAACCGAGTCAGTTCTCACCTCCTTTCATATAGGACAGGTTGGCCAGTCGAAAAGCTCAAGAAGTAAGATGATCTCAAGTCTCATTCTTCATTGGGATCCAGACAAACTTCTTGTAATTCTCCAAAATCTCCATAATACGGCCCTTGGGCCAAGAGGGGTCCCAACCCAATCCCAAATCTTCGTTCACAATAACCACATTCAGGTCGGTGAAAAAGGGCTTGCTCTCAATGATCGTAAAAATGTTGCATATCCTGTCTGGCGCTCGGCAATCACTGCATTCGCCGGTTGCCGCACAGGGTGTTTTGGATTTCTTCCCCCCGAGCTCCACCGACCTTATCCGAGCATGATTTGGAGCAATGGTATTCCTGATCCGGTAAAAAGCTTCATCCAAATCCTTAACAATCTTGTTCCTTCCGACCGCAACAACAGAAGTGGGGTGGCCCCAGAACATTCCCGCTACTCTATTTCCAACAGCATCTACATTGACCAGTCTTCCATCCAGAGTGATCGCATTCGTCCCCGTTAGAAAAACGTCGCTAACCGTCGCTTTCTTGAGCATATTCTTATGCCACTGAAAACCGTCTTTTGGATCCGTCTGTGATCTCTTTGGTTCGAAAGGATTCAAAACCCTTGTCCCTCTTCCCTTCAGGGCTTGCGGGATGCCGAGCTGCTTCGTTGTGGTTGAATCTCCTATTCCGACAACGGCATCATGAGGAATCAGATTCATGATTTTCTGAATCGCATCCTTAGAATTTTCCGCAAAAATTCCATGGATATGCCTTGAATGAAGAGAAGATAAAATTTCATTGATTTGGGCATCCATTTAAAAAATCTCCAGCCTTCTTAAATTGTTTTTAGCGCTTGAGCATATTGATCAACCTCGTGTCTCTGTCTCTGCACACCTCCTTTCTTGGCCAACTTTTCATCAATACTTTCAGCCCTTCACCGATCGCTGCCAGTCCCCCATCACGATACATGATCTGACCCTAATAAACCTTAATGTTGCAAAAAAATTCACCATACGGACATGGGTGAATCCCGCCGAGGGCAGAGATTTTAAAGGTGCATATAATTTTACATTTAGAGACAAGAATTTCAAATACACAAGTAAAAGTGTTAGGCATATTCGTAATAAGGAATCTGTTTGCCTCATTA
>Ga0315280_10002268_pt1 | contig 31378 bp, 32 predicted proteins | sample YL17G06_40_MG_FD_203697 | JGI IMG/M metagenome (GOLD analysis project Ga0315280, IMG submission 203697) | Sediment microbial communities from Yellowstone Lake, YNP, Wyoming, USA - YL17G06_40 | ecosystem: Environmental > Aquatic > Freshwater > Lake > Sediment | place: USA: Wyoming | collected... | reverse complement strand
CTACGATGTCCTCGATCTCCTTCGGCGTCTTGAACTCGACTTCGTGGATCTTCAGGATCTCGGGGAGAACCTTGCACATCTTGAGGATCGCGCTGTCTCCTTTGATGGGGGAGAGGCTCGCGTGGATGGGGCTTCCCTTCACCTTGATGAGGCCGCCCACGGAGCCCTTCTGCCCTATCTCGACGAGGTCGAGGCCCGTAGGCTCTCCGACTATGCATGCGTCGCCCCCGACGATGTCCTCCTCGAGGAGGTATCGGGTGCCGAACCTCGAACCGGTCTCCTCGTCCGGCACCACCATCAGGGTGAGCCTCCCTTGGAGATTGAGGTCAAGCCTCTTGACGGTGGTGAACGCGTGGATCATGGCGCCGAGGCCGCACTTCATGTCAGAGGCCCCCCTTCCGTGGATGTAGCCGTCCTTCACTAAGCCGCCGTAGGGGTCGAAGGCCCAGCGGCTCTTGTCGCCTGCGGGGACGACATCCATGTGACCGTTCCAGACGAGGTGGGGGTGCTCGCCGGCGCCCAAGTCGACGACCAAGTTCACCCTTCCTCTCTCTTTCTCGTATACCTTATACTTGCATCCGTATTTGTTGAGGTGTTCCTTAACATATTCTGCTATATCCGTCATGTCGCCAGGAGGGTTCTCGTTTTCAATCTTGATAAGTTTCGAACATAAATCCACTAGATTGTCTTCAGTATTTTTTAACTCCTTTTTTAGTTTGGTTTTTGTTTCCTCTTTATTCATTTCCCCTTTACTCCTCATGGTTTAATTCATTTTTGGTTCATATAAGGATTTTTTCTCGGCCCTCACGGGTAGGACGGTGTATTCTAGAGTCGATAATTGAAAAAAGGTGGAAGAGGGGTTTTAGCCTAGTCCCAGCATCGGGAAGAGGAAGTCCTTTATCAGGAACGACATCCTGCCGATGAACATCGTCGACCTCGTCATGAGCTGGCTGCCCCAGTAGGCGCCGAAGAGAATCATCAGGCTGTACCTGCCGACGACGGAGATCTGGCGTAGCGGGCCCTTCTGCTCCACGGTCATGAAGAAGTAGAATAGCGTGGAGAGGAGGGCGATGAGGAGTATGATGTTGCTGACGGCCACGTCCCAGTTGACCCCGACTAGGGGTAGGAACGACGCCTTTATCTGGTTCATGATGTCGACCTCGGGGATCGCCCTTATGGAGACGCCTATGCCGCTTCCGACCATGAGGGCGATGGGCCATCTGCTGAGGTATCCATACTGCTTAGAGAACCTCGTGTAGACGAGGAGGCCGAGCAGGATAGGGAGCAGCATGTAGGCTTGGCCGCTCATCATGGGCGATATGCCCAGGTTGAGGACGACTCTCATGCCTTGGACGACGGCGTAGCCTGCGGTAATGCCGATCATGATGTATTCCGCTATCCTGTAGAAGATGTTCTCGCCTGGGACGGCGAAGCTTATTATCGCTATGGTCAGGATCGCGTTGATCCAGTTACCTAGTATATCCCACATACTCATGTACCCTCCTTCTTCTTTACGAACCTCTTAGCAACAATGGCGAGGTTGCCGATCACTATCAGTACGAAGACAACGAGGTGGTATGAAGATGCTGCGTCTAGGGACGCCACGGCGTAGCCTGGGTGGTGTGTCAGGATCTCGTACTCGCCGGCGCCCCTGAGACCGTTAGTGTAGCCGACTACCTGCTTCGATTGGTAGAATGGCACGATCGCTGGGACGGTGGTCGTTTGGGCTCCGACGATGAGGGGCACGCCAAACTTCGTGGTGTACTGCCTAAGGTAATCGGCGTGGCCTGGGGTCCCCCAAGAGCAAACTATGGCGAGCTTAAAGTCGGCCGCGGATGTTACGTTCTTCATCATCTCGAGGTCCTCCACTGGAGTGCCGAAGTAGTCCCTCGGCGTGACACTGGTGATCCTGCTGGCGAAGGCGGCGATGCCCGATTCTCCGCCGGCGATGTAGCCGAGGTTGACCCAGTCCTCGCCGTAAACCTTGCCGGGTTTAATCATCTTGGGAATGGTGTACATCTCCGCGAGTTGGGCGCCGTCAACGTTGCCCGAGACGATTATAGGCTTCAGGTTCCTGTCGAATATGTGCTGCATGAAGATATTGAGCTGGGGGCCGAGTTCCGGCCAACCGGCGGCTCCTGTCTCGAAGCCTACTAGGACGACGCTGCCCTCGGGGAGCTTATTTATGAAGTCGTAGGCCGATATCGTTGATTCGCTGATCGGGATCGGCAGCCCCATCGGCCGGATTATGGGGATAGCGATGCAGATTATGACGAGGATGTAGATTATCCTGACATCCATGTTCTCGATCTTGTCAAGGATTCCTTTGCTCTCGCTCATCCAATCACTCCCCAGTCACCGCCTTCTCGCGGCCAAGCAGTATCCTCAGGCCTATCCCGAGGCCGCCAAGGGCGACGCCTATGCTGAAGCCCCTAGAGGCCCCCGTCATCGGGTACTTCTCGATCCATGAGCCTATAGCTGGCAGCCCAGGCCATATTGTGGCGCCGATTGGTGCGTACGTGAAGATAATGAAGGAGCCGACGACAAGCATGACTAGCGCCTCCTTCGAGCGGGCCCTGAAGGCCCGGAAGCAGGCTGAGGCGACGAAGAAGACCATCATCGCGTACATCGTCGAGTCTGTCGGCGCCTCGACATTGTTGTAGAGCCAGTTGAACTGGGGGCTGTTCATCAGTGGCGGTATGAGGCCTGTGATGATCATCATCAGCATCACGGCTATCGCTAAGACTGAGAAGAGCGCCGTAGGAGCCTTCTTCTGTACCTGCCGGTACGCTATCAGCGTTAGGTTCATCGCGCCAAGAGCTAAGGTGAAGGCCGCGAATAGTGAGACAGTCGTCTGTACGAGCGTCGCCGCGTCGGATAGGACCTTGACATTGAAGAAGTAAGTGAATATCATCAAGAAGGCTGCGATGAAGATTATCGCGACGTTGATATACCTTGATCTCAGAAACGACATCACATTCACCTCATATGGATAACAGGTTCACGAGGGCGGTCTTCATGCCGAGCAGCGTGACGACGACGCCGATGACGATCAGTGCGATGATCCAGACCCTGTTCACGTCGTTGCCCCTCAGGCTCCCCGCCTGTATCGGGTCGTTTGTCGCCAAGGCGGCCGCGGCGTATAGTTCCTCGCCTATCAGGACGTAATCGCAGCAGGCGAGGAAGAAGGCCGAGTATCCGGCGCTCGTGGTCCCTGCCACCTGGAAGCAGCCGGCGTGGTATCCAGCCTCCGCAATGATGAGCGACTCGAAGAAGAACGGCCCGAGGAGGAAGTTGGTTGCGGGTTTCTCTCTCTCAATCCAACCAGCGACCCCGGCGGCGAAAGGAGCGCACGAGCTCACTATTGGAACATAGCGAAGGTGTTCGACCTCGGCGTACTCATCCCCCATCCCCGCCTTCAAGTAGGAGCCCCTGAGTATCTCCGACTCGATGGTCATGACCTCGGGGTATGCGCACGACGAGATGAGGGTGGCGCCCTTGCTCAAGCAGAGGTCAGAGATGTAGGCGAGAAGACTTAAGCCCGCGGTGAGCGCCGCGGAGCCACCGGCCGTCTGGCCGACGAAGGTGTAGGTTCCCGTCGTGTAGTGGACGGGCTTCCCCACCTCGACGGCCCTGCCCACGGCCTCCGTAATGGCGCCGTAGGCGGGCAGCGTCCTAATGGTCGGGACCTTGCCCTTGCTGGCGTAGCGCATCATCAAGTACATCGAAACCACGATGACTAGGAAGACTATCAGCGGAACTGTCTTTCCGGGAACAAGAATGGTATCTACCATTTTTTTTCCTATTCAAAACGCACGCTCCGGCAATAAATGCTTTGACATCAAAACCGTTGGGAGCACCCGATAATCCAGAATAATGCGGTTTGATTAGGAAAAATCTCTTGGCGTTTCGTGAAACCTTTTGACGCATTTAATGATGAAGCTAAACTAGATAAGGGGCGTTGATCTTTTCAAGTGGCGTATTGTGGAGGGGGAGTGATGGCTGGGCAGTACAACCCTTCAGGCTGGCAGCTTACTAGGCGCCTCCTCGGCTACATCAAGCCCTACATGGGCACCTACCTCCTCATCAACCTCACCGCCTTCGGCAGGGAGGGGGTCTACAGCCTACTCGCGCCGCTCCTGGTCATGCTCATAATCGACTTCTCCCTCGTCCCCGTCCCCGGGGGGAGGAACTGGTTCATAGACCTCATCAGGTCGTGGACAGGCGTCTCCGATGGTGGCGGACTCCTCGTCGTACTGGTGAGCTGCATGCTGCTCCTAGCCGCCGTCAGGTTCGCCTTCTTCGTCATCCACAGGTACTTCCGCGGGGTTATGAGCCAGAACATCCTCAGGGATATGCGCCGACAGCTCTACGAGGCGCTGATAAACAAGTCGTTCAGCTACCTCGGCCAGGTGAAGACGGGGCAGATCATCAGCAGGGCCACCAGCGACATGAACGCCATCGACCTCTTCTACTCCGAGACCGTCAGGGAGGTCTTCAGGATGACCCTCCAGTTGGGCATCGCCGCCGCCATCCTGCTGAGCATCAACGGCCAGCTCGCCCTGATAACGCTCCTGCCGCTGCCATTCATCTTCGTCACGATGAGGCTCTACCTGAGCAGGGTCAAGGGGCGGATGCTCGCGGCGAAGAACCAGTTCGACTCCCTCAACGGCGTCCTCGTCGAGGGGATAACCGCCCAGAAGCTCATCAAGGGATTCGGCCAGGAGGAGCCATTCGCCGAGAGGTTCAGCGAGGAGAACCAGAGCTACGTCCAGAAGAGCCTCCGGACGGCGAGGCTACAGTCGGTTTACACGCCTTCCAACACCGTCATCACGGCTATCGGCGTCGCCCTGGTGCTCATCTTCGGGGGAATCCGGGTCCTCGCCGGGAGTCTGACGCTGGGCGAGCTCGTCCTCTTCGGCAGCTACTTCACGCAGATCGTCGGCCCGGTCAGGATGTACGCGAGGCTCATCGACTTCTACCAGGACGGCGTGGTGAGCGCGAGGCGCGTCTTCGAGATCCTCGACGTCGGCGGGGACGTCCCAGAGCCGGAGCACCCCGTGGAGCTCCCTCGCCTCAGGGGGGACATAGAGTTCAGGAACGTCTCCTTCAGCTACGGCGGGACCTCCGAGACGCTCCGGGACGTGAACCTCAGGGTCTCCCCCGGGGAGAGGGTGGCCATCATAGGCTTCGTCGGCTCCGGGAAGAGCGCCCTGACCGAGCTCGTGCCACGCTTCTACGACGCCACCGGCGGACAGGTACTCGTGGACGGGCATGACGTCAGGGAGGCCTCCCTGAAGTCGCTGAGAGGACAGATCGGCATCGTCCTCCAGGACATCTACATATTCTCGGACACGATAAGGGGCAACATAACCTTCGGCAAGCCGAATGCGACCGACGAGGAGGTCGTCGCGGCGGCTAAGGCGGCTCAGATCCACGACTACGTGGCGTCTCTGCCCGAGGGGTACGACACGCCGGTGGGGGAGAGGGGGCTCACGCTGAGCGGCGGCCAGCGGCAGAGGGTCGCCATAGCCAGGGTCCTCCTCACCGACCCGAGCGTGCTGATCCTCGACGACTCCACGAGCAACGTCGACGCCGAGACCGAGGTTCTGATCAGGAGGGCGATAGACGCCCTCCTCGAGGGGCGCACCGCCCTGATCATCACGCAGCGCGCCTCAACCTGCGAGTCCGCTGACAAGGTCGTAGTCATCAACAAGGGACGGATAATCGCGGTCGGCAAGCACGGGAAGCTGCTGAGGGAAAGCGAGGAGTATCGGATGCTGATGGAGTCTCAGACGCTCACGCTGGGGCAGGGGGGTGAGGGCTGATGGCGGAGTTCTCGGGCAGGTACGACGTCGGCTCCCTCGAGTCCACCGAGCGCAGGTTCAGCGACTGGGGCCTCGTAAAGAGGATCATCAGGGACTACATGCTCCGCCACAGGCCACTGGTCGCCGCGATGGCGCTGATCATAGCCGCCAAGACCCTCCTGGTCCTCTCGGGTCCCTTCATCTACAAGGTCACGCTCGACAGCTTCATCAGCAACACGCCGGAGCCCAACGAGAGGTGGCTCGCCGACGTGATCAGGGGCATCGCCGCGGCGTTGGGCGGAGAGGCAGCCACGCCGTGGACGAGCATAGTCTCCGCCGGCCTCATCTACGTCGCCGTGGGCGTCGCCCTCTGGGGGGTCATGAGCCTGCAGGAGTACTACCTCAACAAGCTGGGGCTCAACATCATAGCGGATATCAGGACCGACTTCTTCCTCCACCTGGAGAAGCTGAGCCAGAACTTCTTCGAGTACGGCAACACCGGGAAGCTGGTCTCGAGGGTAACGAACGACGCCGAGGCCCTGAGGAAGCTGGTCTCCTCCGGCATCATCGGGGTCGCGGCGGACCTTCTGACCGCCGCCGCGGTGCTGGGGACGATGTTCCTCCTGAATTCCCGGCTTGCCCTCGTGGCGATCGTCATGGCGCCCGTGCTGGCGGTGGTGACGACGATCCTCAACAGGTTCGTGAGGGACAACTGGAGGGTCGCCCGTCGGAACATCGCCTCGATGACGTCGAAGGTTCAGGATCTCATGGTCGGAGCCAAGGTCACCAAGGCGATGGCCCAGGAGGAGAGGAGCCTCGCCGACTTCAACAGGGTGAACGTCGCCAACGCCGAGGCCCAGATCAGGGCGGAGGTGACGGCGAACATCTACGAGGCCACGGTCGGCTTCTTCGCGGCCCTGATAAGCACACTGATCTGGTTCTTCGGTGGCCAGCAGGTCATCGGCGCCTACACCGCCATCGGCGACCTCGTCGCCTTCACCCAGTACACCGCGAGCTTCCTCGACCCCGTCCAGAACATCAGCACCTTCTACGGTGAGATACAGAGTGCCTTAGCCGGCGCGGAGCGCATCTTCGTCGTCCTCGACATCGAGCCAGAGGTGCGGGAGGCGCCTGACGCGGTCGACTTCCCGGAGGGGGAGGGCGTCCTCGAGCTCAGAGACGTCTCGTTCGAGTACGTGAAGGGCCAGCCCGTGCTGAGGGGGATCAGCTTCACGACGCGGCCCGGTGAGAGGCTGGCGATCTTCGGCCCGACGGGCTCTGGGAAGTCGTCCATAATCAACCTGGTCGGCAGGTTCTACGACCCGGGTGGCGGCGAGGTGCTGATAGACGGCGTCGACCTGCGCAGGGTCAGGCTCGGGTCGCTGAGGAGGAGGGTGGCCATCGTGCTTCAGGAGCCCTACCTGTTCCAGGGGACGCTGAGGTATAACCTGAAGTTCGGGAGGCCCGACGCGTCGGACGGGGAGATGGTGAGGGTGGCGGGGCTCGTCGGCATCCACGAGGCGATCAGCGGGCTGCCAGGGGGCTACGACGGGGAGGTGAGCGAGCGCGGCTCGAGCCTGAGCTACGGGCAGAGGCAGCTCGTCTGCCTGGCCCGGGCGATCCTGGCCGACCCAAAGATCCTGATACTCGACGAGGCGACTTCGAGTGTTGATCCTTACACTGAGCAGCTCATCCAGGGGGCTCTGAGGGCGGAGATGGCGCGCAGGACGATCCTGATCGTCACGCACAGGGTGTCGACGGTCAGGGACGCGGACAGGATCGTCGTGCTCGAGGGCGGAGCCATCAGGGACGTGGGGACGCACGACGAGCTTGTGAGGAGAAACGAGCTGTACAGGCGACTCTGCGAGGCGCAGCTCGTCGCCGTCGGGCAGGCGTAGAGGCGGCCGTGTACGGTGGCTGCTCATAGCGGGAAATATTTTTTTCCTCTGTGCGTACGCGTGGGGGGGGAGGAGGGTGTAGTCGTCGTCGCCACGATTCCACGTTTTATGGCTTGTTTTTTGGTTTGGATGATTTTTCAGGGTTTCAAGGCGGCGACTGCCATGATTGTAGTCGTCGCCGCCCCGTATGCTGGTCGTGTCGGATGTTTTTCTTCGTGGGGCGCGGGTGTTTTTTAGAAGGTAAGATGGCAGGGGATATTCAGTTTCCCGAATCTCGATGCGAGTTCTCGCCCCATCCTCTGGAAGAATTCGTCACTGCGTTTATCCTCTAAACCGTACTTCCTGTACACCCAGTCGGCGTAGTGGTAGTTCAGTCGATCGATTAAGACGTAGTCGATCTTCCCGGCGAGCATCTCTGGGAGTTCCTCGGCCCCGGGGAGGATCGGCGCGATCATGGCGTAGGTCCTGACCCCCGCCCTGTGAAACTCGTCGAGCGTCCTGATCCTGTCGCTTATCGGGGGTGCATTTGGCTCGAATAGCTTCCTAGTCTCATCGTCAGCCGTGGTAATGGTGAGCCCAACCTCAAATTCCCTTGCCTCCTTGATGATGTCCATATCCCGCAGGACTAGAGGAGAACGCGTCTGAATTATGACCGGCCAGTTATGCTGCCTAAGTATCTTGAGGCATCTCCGCGTCAGCCCGTATTTCTCCTCCAGTGGCTGGTATGGGTCGCATACTCCGCTCACCCACACTCTTCCCCGCCTCTTCTTGCTGATCTCCAGTCTTAGCAGGTCTGGGGCGTTTATCTTCACGTCGACGAACTCCCCCCAGGGCTCCCTGTGCCCGCTGAACCTCTTCGTGAAGCGTGCGTAGCAGTAGGAGCAGCCGTGCTGGCAACCCGTGTAGGGATTGATGGCGTAGGCGTATACCTTAGAGGCGTTGAGAATTGATTTCGCCTGGACCTCCTTTACCATCATGTCTGATCGTCTCAGGTTGGCTTCCTTAAGCCTTCTATTGGAGCGGGGAACCAACCCTCCAATTTCGACTTCGCGTCGTTGAGTAGCTCGGCACTATAGGTCCCAAATATGTTGTTACCCGATGAGATGTAGAGCATCTTGCCGAGGTCAAATCCCGCCACTTGACAGATTATTGCGTCCAGCTGGGCCATACTATTACTGATGCCGATGTCTCGTGTGAATGGGGTTGGCCCGTCGCTGCGGGTTGCCTCGAATATCCCCATGAGGTTGAAGAGTGCCCCGTAGACCCTGTTCATGTCGAGTATGCTGTCATCCAGTCTCCGGTTCCTGAAGCCATGCCACCACGCCCTAACGGGGTCTGGCGTTAGGCCAAACATGTTCTTCATCGTGAGGCTCGGGTACTCTTTGCGTCTACTCAGGCTGATGAGGGTGGAGTCGCGGTGTCTGAATAGTTTCTCGGGGACGAGGCCGTAGACTTTTTCGATGGCTGCGGGCGGATACTTCGACTCGACGGCTTCCTTGACGATCTTCGGATCAGCCACTCGCCCGGCCCATATCTCGTCGGTGGCGTTGACGTACTCGATGCCGTTTTCCTTGAAGAGGTCGAGGTATCCGTATTTCTCCAGGTAGAGGTGGTCCTCCTTCATCAGGTGGCTCCAGTGAGGCCCGTTTATGAACCAGCCCCAGTCGGGATTCTTCAGCAGCCATCTCCAGCCTCTGCCTTTGAGGAGGCGGTTCCAGTCCAGCTCCACGCCATCGGCCATGAGTTTAAGGCCGTCGGGCTCGAGTATCCTCGGTCTCCATAGCAGGTGTCCCTCGGTGACGATGATCTTACCCTTGGCTGCCTCCGTGACGCAGCGGAGGACATCGAGGTTTTTTGGGTAGATTTTCTCGATCGACACCATGTCGGCTTTTACGATGAGTGGATCTGAGTCGGGTATTTTCTTCTTTAGGAGGCTCGTTAACTCGGCGGGTTTGTGGACCCTGGAGAAGGTCGAATCTCCTATATGGAGTGTAGAGGCCATGGAACTGTAAAATTATTCAACAAGCTTAAGGTTTTTTAACGCGTGCGCCTATATGAAGGGTCCTTCAACCTAGTCGTGAAAGACACCGCACGCGATTGAAAAGAGCCTGATCACAGCGGAGCTTGAGAGCCAGAACATCATTCTAAGAAAATACGGCCTAGAGCCACACCCAAACGATTTCAGGGAGAAGATTGAGCGAACAGAAACCAAGAGCCTAGAATTATTCAGGCGAAGGATGACGGGTATAGAGGGAAAGCATACTCAGAGATATTATGAGCAGATATTCATCCTGTTCCCTGAAAAGATTCGGCCTGATTCTAGGGAGGGCTTCATGGCCTATGACGGCACGAACAACATCTTCAACTTGTCCTATGAAATATTGGCGTGGAAGGTTCACAGGGCTTTAATCAAGGCGAAGCTTGAGCCATACCTCGGTTTCCTACACTCAAACCAGATGGGTAAGATGAGCCTGCTCTGCGATTTTCAGGAGCTGTATCGCTATCTTATTGATGATTTTCTGATCCAGTACTGTAAGCGAATTAGTAAGAGGGACTTCGTGACTAAATCAGAAGTCGCGAGCAGGTGAAAGAGGGGTAAACGTGAGTATCTTAGTGACTCCGAGACCAAGACTCTGCTTGATGAGCTAAACAGGTTCTTTGAGGTTAGGGTTGAGGTTAAGAGGATCAGAAACGGAGAACACCAAACAATTGAAACGCTAATTAATGAAGAGTCATTAATTTTCGCTAAATACCTTCGGAATAAACAACAAGCTTGGAATCCAAGATTATCTGTACCCAATTATTTATAGTCCGTTTTGCTCATGCATTTTATTTAAAAAAAACATTTTTCTTTATTCTTTATCGTCTTTACTTTGAGTATTTTTATATTTTTCCTTTTTTGTTTTAACTACTCCACACACCTTACATTTATATACTACATTATATGTTTTATCAGTAACTATTTTTTCTTTAGTTTCTCTTACCTTTTCATCTATTAATTTTGAATCGAATATTGTTAACCCTCCAGCATTATTACATACTTCACACCGTGTATTCTCAATATATAAACCAAATAATAAGAAAAAAAATCCCAATATTGCTGACAAAATAGTCCAATTTAAGTATTTTGAAAGTATATAGTTATTAAAAAAGCTATAAAATATTGGTATTTCCAATAAAATAAATAATGAAAACGACCCTACCCTGTCTTTAAATAAAGAAATATCTTGTTTATGATGTACTATTTTAGAATAATTTTCAATAATATAGCTCATTAAATTATATAAACCACTATCAGGTGGGAATTCGTCTATTCCTTCATCCATTTCTTTATCGTCTATAAATGTTAAACTTTTAACTTGGCTGAACCATTGAAACTTATGTTGTTTTAATTCGGAAATGGTAAATTTACGCCCTTTAGGATGCTGATCATTATACGACAAAACTTCTGCGTGGCAATCAAAACATAATGGTATTCCATTATCTTCATCATTACCCCCATTTTGATCAATGTGATGTATTTCCATTTTATTCCCACAATATTTATGACACAAACAACATCTTCGATGGCACTTTATTAATAATGATTCAGCAACTTTAGGAGAAAATGGTTTTGGGGGCATTGCGCGCGCATCCGTTCATTTATGATATATGCTAGTTGGCTTTAAGAGAATAAATTTTTATTGGATTCCAACAGTTAATTTATAATTGCCTTGACCTACGTGGAAATCCGAAATTATATTTATCATATGTTTAGAACCAAAGAAGCTTTTAGAGATCGCGCGCGCATAGCTATTCTTCCTCTAAAAGTTCTTTGAATTCTTTTTCAAAGACCTTTTCAATTGGAATTCCAAGTTCGATTTTAAGGATTATCGTATTTAATTTGTGAAAATTATAAAAGAAAGTTACAACATAATATATTTCAATAACTAATGGAATTGCAGAGAAGTTAAGAAATGTCAGTTGGCTATCTGAGATTGGAGGTTTTTGGCTAACAAAATATAAAGCAACTAAAATAATCACTCCTGCACAGCTGAATAATATTTTATTAAAATAAGTTGTTAGCCCAGTCAAACTATTATCTATGCTTAATAAGATTGATTGTTTTTCAGACCATAATTTTACAAAATCCGTAAGGTCCGAATGAGAAACTTTCTCTTTTAATTGAGTTTTAAGATCTCCAAGAAAATCAGTTATTCCTTTTTCGAATTCTTGATCAATTTTTTCTTTTACTTTACTATACCTTGTTTTAAAATCTTTTTGAAATATTAAGTAGTAAATCGGATAATACCCGAGAGCTAATAGCAACGCGAAACCTATTGTTTGAATTTCGGTTTCAAACATTTGGTTGAAAAATCATCCAAATTTATATTTAAGTTATTTCAAAAAATAATATCTATTAATAAGGATTGAATACATTAACATTTGATAAAATAAAGCTCTCAATTTACAAAAAGGCGCTAAGGTGCCTTTCTGACAGCGCGCGCTATTTTACTGTGCCTGATTTTATCATCTTTTTTTCAGGAGCTGAAAAAAAACCAGAGCAAAACTCCGGAGCAAGTCGCCATCTTCAAAAAAAGTTAAATTTTTTATTGACAGCGAATATTTTATAATGATTTAAAATGATTTCAAGACAACTTCGGATATTTCTTAGTTATTCTTCCCTTGATAAAAAAATAGTAGGTGCGATAAAAGAACATTTGATATCTCATGATTATAACGTTTTTTTAGCTCATGAAGATATTGAGCCTAGCACGGAATGGCAAGAAGAAATAATAAAAAATCTAAGAGCATGCGATATTTTTATTCCAGTTATGAGTGAAAATTTCAAACAATCGGAATGGACTGATCAAGAAAGTGGCTTTGCACTTGCTTTAGATAAATTAATTATTCCTATTGATCTCGGTATTGTTCCTTATGGATTCATTGGGAAATATCAGGCTTTAAAACTTAAAGAAAATGTTCATGATTCTTGCAAAAAAATAATTGATATTATTAGAACACGCCCAAAATTTAAGGAAATTTTAGATAATAAATTTATAAATGAATTCGTGAATAGTGGGAGTTTTAGTGAAGCTAACGGGCTAGCTAAATCATTAGAGCAACTCGAACCATTTACATCGGCTCAGATTAATGAGATTATTAGGGGTTATATGAGTAATGATCAACTTCAGGGCGCTTTTCGGGCTAAACGAAAAATAAATTCTTGGTTTACAAAATACAAAGATAGCATTCAGTCTATTCTTGTCGAACAATTTAATATTTTATTAATGAAAAATGAAGACGAACAAAAACTAGCTATTGAGAAGATAGTATATGAATTCTTAAAAAGTAATGGTAGCTCTACCATTCTAGAAATTATGAGGCATTTTGCTTTACAATGGCCTTACATTGAAAGAGCTTTGAGTCAATTAGAAAAAGAAGGTAAAGTGAAATCTGAAATAAAAATGATCGAAGGTAAAGAATCTGAGGTATATTCATTGGAAACAATTTGATAATAATATATGTAATTCAAACTGCATGAGCGTGCGCGAAAAAGTTTGGGTTTGGGGGATAAAATTTTACCCCTAGCTTTCGGCGCAACTGGATCACCTATAATTGACGCATCCAATTCGGTACACTTTAAGATAAAAAAATACAAAATAGTATAAAATAATACAGGAAAATACGCCTGTTAAGCCGTTCCAGGGCTCCCGCCACTGAAAGGAGACCAAAACAAGCCCGGAAAAAACATAGGGGGGCCCCTGTTTATTGCTTGGTCACGAAGGTCAAAACGTCCTCGTCCATCAGCCCGTGGGCTAGGCCGACCTTCTGCCCGCCGAACCTGACGCTCTTCCCCCAGACCAGCGCGTACTTGAACTCGCCCCTCAGCCCCTTATGCAATGTATCACACACATCCCCCACCGTCGAGCCGCTCCTCACGATCAGCGGCTCCTCATAATCGGTCTCGCCCCCCTTCGGCCTCATGTAGACCCTGATGAAGCGGAGCTTGTTGTAGACCTGCTCCCTGAACTCGTCCATGTTCACGTCAGCCTCGGCCGAGATCGGGAGAACGTAGCCGAGGAGCCCCTCCCTGATCCTCCTGAGCTCAGCGGCGTCGACCATGTCTATCTTGTTCAGCACCGTCATCGTGGGCGCGTAGACCCTGTTCCCAAGCAGCACGTCGATGAGCTGCTCGTCGCCGATGTCCTCGCGGAGCATGACGCGGGCGTTGTGGACCCCGTAGACGCCGAGGATGTCCCTCACCGTGTCCCTCCTGATCCTCTTCAGCGGCCTCTGCGCGATCACCGAGACGCCGCCGACCGGGGTCTTCTCGATCACCACGTCGGGCGGCCTCTCGTCGGGCCTGATCCCTATCTCCCTCAGCTCCCTCTCGAGGATCGACCTGCCCCCCGGCTGAAAGACGTCGAGGACGAACAGGATGAGGTCAGCCGCCCTCGCAACCGCGAGGACACGCCTGCCGAGGCCCTTCCCCTGAGAGGCGCCGGCTATGATCCCGGGCAGGTCCAAGATCTGTATCCTGGCGCCCCTGTACTCCATCACGCCCGGGACCACCTTGAGCGTCGTGAAGTCGTAGGCGCCCACCTTAGAGCTCGCGTTCGTGACCCTGTTCAGGATGGTCGACTTCCCGACGCTGGGCAGCCCGATGAGGACCACCGTGGCGTCGCCGCTCTTCTTGACCGAGTAGCCCTCCGAGGATCCGCCGCCCCTGGAGGCCGCCTCCTCCTGCTCACGCCTCAGCTTCGCGAGCCGGGCCTTGAGCACCCCGAGATGCCGCTCCGTGGCCTTGTTGACCTGCGTACGGGCCATCTCCTCCTCAATCTGCTTGATCTTCTCGGGGATGCCCATAACAAACGCACGAGGCTGGCGACGCACAAAAACGTTTCTAGCGCGGAGACCGGGCCCGGAGGTCACGCCTAGCCAAGAATAGGCCCGGTGATGGGCAGCAGGAGGCTGTAGAGGATGTACGTGACGAGGGCGGTCGCCCCGACAGACAGCACCCAGCTGACAATCAGGGTCCCGACGGTCGTCTTGTTGATCCCCGAGTAGCCGTAGCTCGAGAAGCCGACGCCTACGAGGGCACCTATGTTGGCGAGGGACGTCGATATCGGCACACCGTACCCGATGACCATGTAGGGGATCGTCACGAAGAGGTGGACGACGAGCGCGTTAGCCACCTCCGCCGCCGTCGCGCTCGCGACGTTCAGCCTGATGATGTTGAAGGCGACCGTCTCGATTACCTTCGGCCCGAGCCAGAAGCCGCCGACCGCGACGCCGATGCTGCCGAAGAGGGCGAGCATGAACATCACGCTCCCCTCCGGGGGGCTCCCCATCGCTATCTTCGTCACGGTCACGTAGACCCCAGTCGCGTTCGCTATGTCGTTCGCGCCGAAGGCGTAGGCGGAGTAGCAGAGCGCCAGCGTCAGCACCACCACCATCGACCTCTCCCAGGACTCGAACCTGCGGACCATCGCCAGCATCAGCCTGTGAAGGGCGAAGGCGACGACCGCCGCCAGCACTGGCGAGGTGAACCAGCTCAGCACGACGGTCTGGATCATGCCCCACTGGACGCCCCCGGCGCCGTACGCCGCGATGCCGTAGCCCAGGATGCTGCCCACGACCGTGTGCGTCACACTGATCTCCAGCCCCCTGAAGTTGCATATCATGATCCAGGTGAAGGCGGTGAGGATGATGACGATGGCCCCGAGGAGGTTTATCCCGGGTACGATCCCCGTCCCCACGGTCTTCATGTTCATGTACCCCTGGGAGAGGGCGCCGACCATCGTGAAAACCGTGAAGATAACGACGGCGCGCCTGATGGTCATCACCCTCGCGCCGACGACGTTCGCCGTCGGGGAGGCCGCGTCGTTGCCGCCGAGGGCAACGGCCATCATGAACGAGAGGGACAGCCCCACGAACAGGGCGATCTCAACGATGTTCATGATCGACCCCCCAGCCTACGCCGATTTACGGACCCGGACCCCATCAATCACACACGTAACCTAGTGATAAAAAATAGACACAAATAGACTATAGAGGACTATATAGAAGCGGCGGCCACGGCGAGCCGCATCCGGCGAAACCACGGGGAACCCCTCTCATGGACGCGGCATGAAGCAGGCGAACCGGAGACCGAACTCGTCACGGAAACGACTAGGCAAATTTTAAGCCTGAGTCGGAGAAGTTTAAACGATGCCAGCATGAAGCTCGAAAAGGTCTCCGACAACGCCTACGCCGACACGGAGGGGCTCACAGGCGGCAACGTGGGCATGATCATCCTCGAGGACGGGGTCGTCGCGGTAGACGCCCAGTACCCCGCCTCAGCCGCCAAGTTCAGGGAACAGATCAGGGGGGTGACGGACAGGCCGGTGACCCACCTCCTCCTAACCCACGTCCACGGAGACCACGTCTTCGGCAACCAGGCCTTCGAGGACGCCGACATCGTGGCCCACCGGAGGCTCAGGGAGAAGATGGAGGAGAACCTCAAGACCATCTGGTCGCCCGGCAACCTGGAGAAGATGGTCGAGGAGACCAGGAAGGGCACCCCGGAGCGGGCCTGGCTCTTCGAGGGGCTCAGGATCGTCCTCCCCAAGACCGTCTTCTCAGACACCTACAGCGTCGGCCCCATCCAGATGATCCACACCAAGGGGCACACGGACTGCAGCAGCATCGTCTACTACCCTGACGACAAGCTCCTCTTCTCGGGCGACATCCTCTTCGTCGGGAGGTTCCCGTGGGCAGGCGACCCGACGGCCGACCCGGACGACTGGATAGAGGCCTTCAGGACCATCCTGAAGCTCGACGCGAGGACCATCGTCCCCGGCCACGGCCCCCTCTGCGACAAATCGGAGGTCGAGAAACAGCTCAGGTGGTTCAAGGCCGTACGCGGCGAGATGAAGGCACAGATAGCCTCGGGCGCCTCCGAGGACGACGCCGTCAAGCACGGCTACCCTACCCTCTACCCGTCTGACCGGCCCGAGTGGGTCGAGGGCAGCCTCCGCCGCTGGTTCAGGGCCTGGACGGAGCGGGACTCCTCCTCCCCGTCATCGAGTCGACCGTGACCTCGACGACGGCGAGGCCCCCGTACCTCCTCAGGTCGTCCACCGTGAGCATGCGCCCCTTGCCCGGCGCGTACTTGTCCGCGAGCCTCCTCAGGGCGGCCAGCCTCGCCTCGTCGCCCTCCAGGACCCTCGCCCGGCCCTGCACCACGACGCTCATGTACCTGAACGCGTAGTCGCACGGCCTCTCGCCCTCGACCTTCTCGGACTGGTCGACCTCGAAGCAGACCCTGGGGTTGGCCGTGATGTTCGCCATCTTCCTCCCCTCTCGGCTACCGTGGACGATTATCCTCCCATCGTGGTAGGCGAAGCTAACAGGCACAATGTACGGCTCGTCGCCGCTGCATGTCGCGAGGCGGCCGACCTCGGCCTCCCTGAGCAGCTCCTCGACGACCGCCCTGTCGGCGATCTCCTTCTCCCCCCTCCTCATCCCGGACATGGGTGATAACCCGAACCCACGCGGCTTTAACGTTTAGCACGGGGAAAACCATAATTCGGCCGCGCGTCGGGTTGAGATCAGCGGAGTCGACGAGCCTTGAGGCTGAGGATCTGGGACTACATGTTCATCGCCGCGGTGGGCTGCCTCGTCGCCTGCGTCGCCCTCATCTACCTGATAACCGTCTCGGTGGACACCTCATACGAGCCCGTCGTCTGGGCCCTCATCTTCCTCGGCTTCGGCCTCTTCGCCGCCGCCTACTTCTACGAGCAGAGATACAAGAAGGCCCACCCGGAGGAGTTCCCGCCCCCCGGCCTCGAGCCGATGGGCGGCTCCCCCAAACCGTCTTAAACCCAGAGCCTGATCCTCAAGCCGATGAACTTGTCCGAGGAGGAGAGGACCTTCTCCGTCAACCTGGAGAGGATCGAAAACTATGCCTTCAAGGTGGACTTCGGCCTCGACGGCGTCCAGGGGCTCAGGGTCGATGAGCCAGACCCGCTCAGGGCAGGACAGGGACCCAACGCCTCGAGGATGCTCGCCGCGGCCGTAGGCGAATGCCTGAGCGCGAGCCTCCTCTTCTGCCTCGCCAAGGCGAGGACCGAGGTGAAGGGTATGAAGACGAGCGTCGAGGGAAAACTGGTCAGGAACGAGAGGGGTCGCTGGAGGGTAGCAGAGCTCTCAGTCGAGCTCACCCCAGACGTCCCAGCTGAGAACGCCGCCCAGCTGGACCGGTGCATAGACCTCTTCGAGGATTTCTGCACCGTCGGGAAGAGCGTTGAGCAGGGGATACCCCTGAGGATAAGCGTGAACAGGCCTAGTTCTTGACCCAGGTGTGGCCGCAGGCCGAGCACTTGAACTTCTCCACGTAGCGGTCGTTCTTCACGCCCGCGTGCTCCCCAAGCGAGACCGTGACCTGCCTGAACGCCTCGTTGCTGCCGCACTTGGGACATATCTGGGCGACCTTGATCGCCTCAACGTCCTCCTTCTTGACGACGTAGACCGGCTCGGCCGTCGACTCTGTGCCGGTCCTGTACTCTATCACGTCTATCTTTACCTCGTGGCCGCACTTGGTGCACTTGTAGCCCTGCGCCGTCTGCTCCATGAAGGAGCCGCACCTATCGCAGAACCTCAAAATGACGCACCGAACTCAATTAAGGATTGGGGGAGGAGTATATAGCAGTTTTAGCTACAATCTCGCTTAAAGACAACCTGAGAAATGGCTGAGGCGCATCTAAATGTTTGTTGAAATGGGGAGCAACCCGAGAGCCATGGGCGTATGCTACCGCTGAGGCAGGGACGTCGATGAGCCCCTCCGACGCCAGTGCCTCAACCTCATCTTCTGCGGGGAGCATATCCGCCCAGAGGACAACAACTAAATAATCTACTCCAGGCTCACGCCCTCCAGCTCATAAGCCAAGAGCGGGTGAAGGAAGGCGTCGCGTCCAAAAGCAACTACCTCTACCTTGTCCTCGACTTCAGCTAGCCGTCGGGCATAGCGGAGATATCATTCAGACGTCCATGCTATCCCTCGTTTCTTGCCTTGGCGAGCCTGTAGGCGTCGTAGGCCGATACGATGGCGAAGGCTACCCCGATGACCATGAGCGTGTCGAAGCTGACGTAGGGCTCGAGGAAGGCGCCGATGGTGAACACGGTCAGGAAGAAGGCGATGCCCCTCCAGACCGCGCCCACGTAGACCTGCCCGGCGCCCGTTATGAGGAGTGAGAGGAGGGCGGCCAGCATGGGGTTCTTGACAATCCTCGGCCTCATCTCGGGCATAAGGGGCTGCCGTGCGCCGCAGCTCGGGCAGACATCGTACTTGTAGTCGATCATCGCCCCGCATTTGTGACAGTACTTTGTCCTCTCACCGGACATCGCTCAGACCACGAGCCTCTGAGGCTAATAAGCCTTGATGGCTCTAACTAGGCTTTCGGTTCCGCGCCCAAAAAGGGGATTTGAGAAAAGATACCTCCGTTCATTGGATTGTGGGTGGGGTCAGAGCCCTACCCCTTCTCGTCCGTGTCCTCGTCTTCCTCGAAGCCCTCTTCGTCGAGGTCGGCTTCCTCGTCGAACTCCTTCTCCTCGGCGCAGAACTCGCATAGCCTCTCAATGGGCGAGCCGCAGTCCTCGCAGAACTTGGCGCCGCAGGACTTGCACGTGATGAGCCGGTCGGCCTCTTCGCCGCAGATCTCGCATTCAGGCATCTTGAATCATCCCTTTCCCTCGGGCTCTCCCTCGGGCAACTGGATCGAGATTCGAGCATGAACAAATTGTATTCCTAAATTTAAACATGCAAAAAACAACATCGTTCCTAGTTCTTTTAATGTTTTCCTATTAAGTAACTTATATTATTTTTCTGAAAGGGGTCTATATAATATATTGTCCTAAAAATTTAAATATAGTTTGTGCCCCATAGCATATTTTAACATTTTTTTATAACATAAATGAGGGAGCTATGCGATGTTTCGGGGCGCGGCGACCCCGAGAGTCTACTCGGTCTCCCGGTGCCACTCCTCGAGCCGCGGCATCCTTGGTGGTCTCCAGCATCGACCATTTCGCCCTGTCCTCGAGGGGTAGGAGGGAGCAGAGGCCGAGGAGGGCGAGCAGGGGGAGGCTGTCCGGCCTCGGAGGGTTGAGGAGGATTGAGAGGAACGCCGCGACCGTCTCACGGTAGTCCCTCCTGGACGCCGTGAGCGTCTCCTCCCTGAGCCCCGTCTTCGACGCCACGTACTCCTCGGACCAGCCGATCACGCCCCTGTGCCTCGACCTGTACCTGATCCACTCGACGAGCCTCGCGGGCGCCCTCATCTCCATGCCGCAGTCGACGCTCCTGTGCCTGAGGCCAAGCGCCGCGGCGGCGAGGCAGATGACGTGGTCGTCGCCGGGGACGGGCTCCAGGAAGAAGCCCATGCCGAGGAGGGCGTCGACGGCCCTCGCCGAGAGGGCTATCAGGCGTCCCCCCATGTTGAACTTGCCCGCGGCCCTCAGCCTCATGTGGGCGTCCCTGTAGACCTCGCCGAGCCGCCTGCTCAGGGCGTCGGCGTCGTCCGGCACCACGACGTCCTGGTGGGCGGTGACGACGTCCCAGCCCGCGAGGGCGTCCGGTATGAGCCCGGGGCGGCGGACCGCGACGTCCGAGTCGACCTCGACGAGGCCGTCGAAGCCCCTCGACGCCTCCAGTGCGAGGCGCCAGGCCGACCACTTGCCGACCCTCCTCCTCCTGATCGCCTCGACCCCTGGGCCACTCATCGCCTCGGCGTATGCCGCGCTCGCGGGCTCGTCGCTGTCGTCCACTATCATCGCCCTCTCGACGCCGCCTTCTCCGAGGAACCTCATCGCCAACGCGTGGGCTGAGGCGGCGTCGTTGTAGCTCGGGATGAAGAGGAGGAGCCTCATGGTGCCCCCTCCAGTTCGACCGCGTATATCCTCAGCGGCGCCCAGCCGTGGCTGATTAGGGTCACCTCCAGTGAGGGGGCCCACTCCTCGAGGTCGAAGACCAGGGTGAGGGTGCTCCTGGCCCCGGCGACGACCTCGGCTCCGTGGACCGTCCTCTCCGCGTAGGCCTCCGCCCCGTAACAGTAGACCCTGAGGTCGAAGAGGGCGCCCTGGACCGCCGTGTCCGCGCTGAAGCTGACGGTGGCCCTGTAGCTTCCCGGCGGCAGCGTCAGGTAGGGGCCCCAGAAGACGCTTCCCCGCTGACCCTCCGTGACGTAGATGTGGTCCCCCTGGACCATGACGTCCGCGGGGACGAAGAATCTGGTCTCCCTGTACGAGTCCTCCTGCGAGACGTAGGGTTTCCTGGCGCCTTGAAGGTCGAGGGAGACGTGGAGGGGGGCGAGGTTCACCTCCGGGCCCACGTAGCCCCTCTTGAGGATGACGAGGCCGTTCACCCTCGCCGCCACGCCGTAGGCGCCGGCGAGCCTGAGCGCCTGGTCCCGCGTCGTGTTCCCGCCGGGCTCGTAGTAGAAGAGGTAGTCGAGGACGTCGAATACTATGTAGTCGGGGGGTTCGAGGTCCCCCGGCCAGAGTGTGTAGGCGACTCTCCTCTCCGCGATGTTCGGGAAATAGTCCTCCTGGGCGAGGACAGAGGCGTCGGGCTCCATCGAGGAGAGCGCCACGTGCTTCAGGGCCGTCTCCCAGTTCGGGAGCGGGAGCCGCCAGTTGGAGCTGAAGCTCGACATGGGGAGGGAGCCCGGGGCGGCGAGGAGGAAGAAGAAGGCCATGGAGGCCGCCAGCTTCCTCCGCGTCAGACGGGGCTTCTCTCTCGAGCCGGCCATGATGGCGGAGGCGAAGAACGGGATGGTGATGAGGGCCGGGTACTGCCAGGGTATGGTGAAGTATGGTGTGTAGTCAGTCGCCATCGCCAGGAAGAAGTACGGCGCCGCGGGGAGGAGCTCCAGAGGCGACCAGAACGGGAGGAAGGCGAGGGGGCCGGCTAGGAGAGCCACATAGGAGACCTTGAGTAGGAGGTTCTCGTATGAGAACTTGCCAACGATCTTCGCCGGCTGGAGGATGCTCCTCTCCGGCCAGGACGCCGACATGATCCTCTCAGAGCCGACGAAGTAGAGACCGGAGACGAGGACGATTATCAGGAGCATGTTCAGCGTCGAGGGTCGCAGGTACTTGGACTCTCCGCCTCTTCTTGCCTTGAAGAGTTCCCTCGCCAGCACGTAGGCTGCGAAGGAGATGACGATGAAGACGCTCCTCTCGAAGGTTGTTAGGAGGAGGGCCAGGGAGAGTATGAGGTGGGGCCTCGAGCCCTCGAGGTAGTAGTGGTAGGCCATGCTCGTGAATAGGGGGACGAAGGCCTCGAGGTGGAAGTCGTACCAGTTCGACCACAGGGTGCCCGGGTAGAGTAGGTAGCCCACCGCGAAGAGGAGCGCAGTCCTCTCGTCCCCCGTGACCCTGACGCCTATCCTGTAGATGTAGTAGGCTGGCAGGGCGAGGGCGACGCTCTGGAGTACCAGAAGGAAGTAGGGGGTTCTGAAGAGGACGTAGAGGGGGATGAGGGCGATGAGGAGTGGCGAGAAGTGGACGCCGAGGAAGCTGCTCGGCTGGAGCGGCCCCGCCCTGGGCTGGGTGAACATGAAGTTGCCGTTGACGCTCTGCCAGAGTACTTGGACGAAGATGCCGAAGTCGAAGGCGAAGGTATTGAAGCAGTAATGTTTGAGGCAAGTTACCGTGGAGAGGATGACCACGTAGCCTGCGATGGAGGCGAAGAGGAGCTTCTCGTATTTGATCAGCTTACCGACTTTTTTTTTAACCCCTGCAGGACGTCACGGCCATTTAACGGTGCATCAGCTTCATGTGACTTCGACATTCTCTATTTTTTTCTAACCGATTCTATTTGGAGTTACTGGGTTCTTTATATCGATTCTAAGGGTACAATTTTTCTGGAGTGGTGGCCCTGCGCTTTGTTTCGTCAGCGGCGACGACGATGAGTCATCATCAGCGGTTCGTACGGCTCGGCGTGTGGCGGTCTGCCTCGTTGGCGTGTTTTTAGCTTCTTCTTGGGGATTGGATTGGACTTGGACTTCGTTATGCTTCTTCCCTTGAGGACGCCCCCATGGGGGTCATCTAGCTCACTCTGAGGAGCTCCTGCAGGATGCTGAGCTGGGTCGGGTTCGCCCTGACGATGTCGCTTGTGGATACGACGCCGACGACCCTGTCCCCCTCGACCACGGCGAGCTTCTTGATGTGCCTCTGGGCCATGAGCTTCGCAGCCTCCTCGACGGGGGCCGAGGCGTCGATGGTTATGAGTGGGCTGCTCATGATGTCCTTGGCGCGTACGACGCCCGCGTCGAGGCGGGGCTCGACGATGCGGACGAGGACGTTCTTGCTGGTGATGATCCCGACGGGTCGGTTGTTGTTGGTTACTATGACGCTGCCCACGTCGAACTTGTTCATCTTGACGACCGCGTCGTGGACGGAGTCGTCTGTCCGGACGGTCTTAACATTCTTCGCCATTATGTCTCTGACCAGGATTATTCCGCTCATAGAATCAACTCACAATGATCGGGTTAAAGTTTGACGCCGGGGGATTTGAATTTTTATTTCACACACCAGGCTTGAGGGCGAATTGGGCGCTGCCAAGAGGCTCGACGCCGAGAAGATCTACGTCAGGGATGCGGCAGAATACGTCGCAGGGAAATAAAAAGGAGAGCTAAAGGCCCCTGTAGCCTATTCCGAGGCCGCGTTGGATTCGCTGATCTGCATCGAGGCTGTGGGGTAGAGGGCGACCCTCACCCTCGAGCCGTGCACGTCCTCCAACAGCTTCAGCGCCTCCGCCCACGTCTTAACCCACCTCGACCCCTCGCCGTAGTACGGCTCGTCCGCCTTCATGAGGTGGGGCGAGACGCAGATCACCCTCCCCATCTTCCAGGGCTTCTTGACGTAGACGTCCGGCCTCCAGCCTCTTCCGCCGTAGTCGGTGCCGAAGCGGCCGTTGTAGAAGTGGAATCGGCAGCCCTCGGGGGTGTAGATCAGGTAGACCATGTCGCCTCCCCGTCGTACTGATTCGAGGACGATGTGGTAGGACTTGTATCCCTCGTTCGCCATCGGGTACGTGTTCCCGATGCTGATGTCGGCGTCCGGGACCACCTTGGTCGCGTAGTGGATCCGGGCCCGTTTCACGCCCTCGCGGTGTGCCTCGATCATGTCTCCGGAGACGAGGTCGCAGACGTCGGAGTCGGCGTTGAGGAGGGAGTGGACGACGAAGTCGAGGCCGGCCATCCGCGCCGCCTCCTCGGAGTCGAGGCGGCGCTCGTTCCCGGCGACCCTCCCCGGGTCGGTGCCCTTCCTTATGGCATGGTTGGGGGTGATGGCGTCGACGGCGGCGACGCCCGGGAGGATCATCTTGCTCCCCCCGCCGAACCCGAAGCCGAAGTGGGGCATTATGCTGCTGACTGCGACCTTGAGGTCGCAGCTCATCACCTCGCGGTTGATGAGGACAGGTGTCCCGCGGCTTGTTTTACCGAGGTCCACGAACCCCTCGTATGGGTTGTGGTTGAAGACGAGGAACCGTTCGCAGACCTCCCCGCCGAGCTTCTTCTGGAAGTCGAAGAGCATTCTCCCAGTGTGGGCCCCGCTGGCCATCATGAAGACGATCCTGTCATCGGTCAGACCGCCACGGCGGAGCTCTCCCAGGACGGCTGGAAGCATCTGCGTGGTCTTCGTGGGGCGGGTCATGTCGTCGAAGATGACGACGCATTTCCTCTTACCCTTGGCGAGTTCGCTGAGCGCCGATGTGCCGATGGGGCGCTGCAGTTTCTCCTTGATCTCCTTCGAGCCGAGGGCGTGGGCGCTATGCCCCTTCATCCTCTGCTCGTGGACCTCCCAAGAATCAGGGAAGGTCAGGGTCTCGGGCTGCCAGCCGTACCACTCCCAGGCGGGAACCTTAAACGATCCCATATGGAATGGCTAGTTGCTTCGAACGTTAAAAAGTTGCACGTCCACTCAACAAAATCCATAAAGAAGCGTGCAAGCGAAGGTTACTCAAATGCCCCGCAACAGCGCTCTTCCAGATGGCATAGTGATCTTGGACTTCGGAGGCCAGTACTGCCACCTCATCGCGAGGAGGGTGAGGGAGATGAGCGTCTACTCCGAGATTCTTCCCAGCGATGTCTCCGTCGATGAGGTCAGGGCCTTGGGAGGAGTCATGAAAGTGAAGGGAATAATTCTGAGCGGGAGCCCGAGCAGCGTCAACGCCGAAAGGCCTCTAAGGCTCGACGAGCGCATCCTAGACATAGGCGTCCCCGTCCTCGGCCTCTGCTACGGCCACCAGCTCCTCGCGGACCTCAACGGCGGCGATGTCAGGAGGGGAGAGGTCAGGGAGTACGGTCCCAGGGAAGCGACCATCGATGCGCCGGAGGGCCTCCTCGAGGGGATGAGGCAGAGGGAGCGGGTCTGGATGAGCCACGGCGACACCGTCTACAGCCTCCCGGCCTGCTTCAAGGTCCTCGCCCACACCGACTCTGCGCCCGTCGCCGCCTTCCGCCACCGCGAGAAGCCCCTCTACGGCCTCCAGTGGCACCCTGAGGTGGCGCATACCGAGCACGGGGGCGAGATGCTCCGAAACTTCGTATTCAAGATCTGCGAGTGCAGGCCGAACTGGAAGCCTGTCGACGCGGTCGAGCAGGCGGTCGAGAGGATCAGGCGGCAGATCGGCGACGGCAAAGCTGTAATAGCGCTGAGCGGAGGCGTCGACTCAAGCGTCGCCGGCGTCCTCACGAGTAAGGCTCTAGGCGACAGGGTCGCCGCCGTCCACGTCGACCACGGGTTCATGAGGATGGACGAATCACGTCAGGTCGAGGAGGCGCTGAGGGGGCTCGGCGTCAACGTAATAGTCATCGAAGCAAAGGAGCGCTTCCTGAGGAAGCTGAAGGGAGTAAGGGACCCTGAGCAGAAGAGGAAGATCATAGGCGAGGAGTTCATCCGCGTCTTCGAGGAGGAGGCGAGGAGGTTCGGGGCAGAGTACCTCGTCCAGGGCACAATATACCCTGACCGCATCGAGTCGGGGATCACCCGCCACGCCGACACGATAAAGACACACCACAACGTCGGAGGCCTCCCCCTCCAGATGGAGTTCAAGGGCGTCGTCGAACCGCTGAAGGACCTATACAAGGACGAGGTCCGCGCCCTCGGCAAGCAGCTCGGGCTACCCGAGGAGCTTGTTTCCAGGCAGCCGTTCCCAGGACCAGGCCTAGCCGTCCGCATCATGGGCGAGGTGACCCAGGAGAAGCTCGACGCGCTCAGGAGGGCGGACGCCATCGTCTGCGAGGAGGTGGAGCGCTCCGAGATCGCCGGGAAGCCCTGGCAGTACTTCGCCGTCCTCACGGACACCTTGAGCACAGGCGTCAAGGGTGACGAGCGCGCCTACGGCTGGACGGTAGCCGTCCGCATCGTCGAGAGCGTGGACGCCATGACGGCGAACTTCACCCGGGTTCCCTGGGACATCCTGGAACGGATCAGCGGCAGGATAACAAACGCCATCCCCGGCGTGACCCGCGTCGTCTACGATATCTCTAACAAGCCGCCCGCGACCATAGAGTGGGAGTGATATGGCGGGATACAGCTACCCTGAGGGCGGGCCGCCAGCTGACCTCCTAGTGGAGGGGAGGGGCAGGACCATGGGGGAGGCGTTCGCCAACGTCGCCCTAGCCATGTACAACGCCATCACCCCATTGGAGGGTATCCATGAGAGAGAGACCTTTACCGTCGAGGTGGATGGCAGCGACTACGAGAGCCTCCTGTTCAACTTCCTCGCGGAGCTCCTCTACAGGGTTGATGTTGATGGGCTGATAGCGAAGAGGATCAAAATCGAGATCATCCCCACCGACTTCAAGCTCAGTGCCAGATGCGTCGGCGAAAGGTTCAGCGCGACGACGCATGAGGCTGGGGCCTCGGTGAAGGCCGTCACCTACCACATGATGAGGATAGAGGAAGAGAATGGGGCGTGGACCGTCAGGACGGTCTTCGACACCTAGATGGGCTTGTCGCATCAACGCTTAGCCGAGCATCGCCCTCAGGTCCTCGTCGGGCTTTGTGATCGGCTTGATGTTGAAGTTCCTGACGAGGTAATCGACGACGTTCGTCGTGATTTAAGGCTTACCCCGGCGGCCACCAAAAAGACACTACATCATTCGTATAAGCCTTGAAGCGGAGTGAAAGTTTAAATATGACCGAGCATCCGAATGCGGTGTTCGTGATATACGAATGACGCTTACGATAGATACAGCGGGCGAAGGGCTCGCTATGGTACTGAAGGACTATCAGGAAGAGGCTCTAAGATTCATCTGGGAGAACAAGGGCGAGGGTGCTAGCTCCCGTGAAGTCTGGAATCAGGTCAACAAGGCTTTGAAGGGCAAGACCATAAGCAGGGCTTCCATCATAAACTTCCTAAACGCCATGGTCGACGAGGGGGTCCTCGGCTACACCGAGATAACCGGTAAGGGTGGCCACAGGAGGATCTACTCGACGAAGCTCAACGAGGCCGAGTTCAAAAAATACGTCGCTGAGACGGTCCTGAAGAACCTCCTGAGGGACTTCCCATCTGAGACGAGGGAAGTGCTCAGGGACTTCAGGTAAGCCTCTACCCTCCCCCTTTCTATTTTTCTTTTTCACAATCGGGGAACCCGGGCAGGGTTATATATCGATGCCCTGAACATCGATGCCTAATATACCAACGATGAGATACACGAAGGAGTTCATGAAGGAACAGTTTTTACCCATGGGCCCGGAGCCTTTCATCGAAGTTCGACGGGTCAGAGCATATCACGACGGTGGGGGAGTGGCGTGCACTCCCCTGAGGACTTGTCCTCTTCAACCCTGTTCTACGCCCTTGAACGACTGTTCTAAACTATGGGTATAACTACCCGTAAGGTGCTCTCTATTTCGATAAAACATGGATAGGACACAGCAAGCAGCCTCGATTCTAGCGATATGCGCGTCGATCCTACTCGCCGGCGCGCTCATAGCTTACACCCCTGGATTGAGCCGTGGGGCCGAGTTCAGGTTCCCGGTCGGCATCCCGCCTTCTTTGGGGGCATCGACATCCGCAGTCGACGTGAGTTCGTCGGACTTAAAGACCCTCTCCCTCTCGGGCACGGGCAAGGTGACTGCGAAGGCCAACCAGGCTACGGTTGCCATCGGCGTCTACACCGAGGACAGGTTGGCGGGCACAGCTATCGACGAGAACGCGGGGCTCATGACAGATGTCATCGCCGCGATTAAGGCACTCGGCTTCACCGACGAGGATATCCAGACGATCTCCTACGTGGTCTACCCCATGTACGACTGGGAGGCTAAGCAGGTGATCTCCTACCAGGTCACCAACATGGTCCAGGTCAAGGTGCTCGACCTCGATAAGCTGGGGCCGGTCATAGACGCCGCAGCCGCGGCCGGAGCCAACAAGATCGAGGGCATCACCTTCGGCCTCTCCGACGAGCTGGCGAATCAGCTGAAGCTTGACGCCTACGTGGCGGCCATCGCAGACGCAGAGAGCAAGGCTAACGTGATCACAACCAACCTCGGCATCACGATAACCGGGATTCAGTCCGTGTCTGAGAGCTCCTACTACCCGTACACCCCGTACAGGAGCTACTCGACGGCCGACGCTGCCACATCGTCGACGCCTATTCTAGAGGGAACCCTGAGCGTCACGGTGACACTGAACATAGTCTACATCATAGAGTAGACCCTTCCCCCGCATCCTTTTTTCCTTTGACCGGACGAGCTAGAAGTCGATATTGAGGGCGTTGCCGGAATCAGGCAACAGCCTTAGTGTTCATTCTTCTCTCCGCCGGCCTTCCCCGCGAGGAAGTAGAGACCGAGCGCCGAGAGGACCGCCCCGCAGACGTAGCAGAGGACCTCGATGATCGACTTCGTCGTCGCCCCGAACGTTGGGTTGCCAACCATCCAGGCTCCCAGCCCCGTGAAGCTCACGGAGAGGGCGATGAGGAGGAGGACGGCCCCGGGCCCCACCATCGAGGCGCCGAGCTCTCTGCCGGGTATCTTCTTCCTAAGAGCCTCGATCAGGTCAGGGTGGGGGAGGGATGGGAACGCGCTGACAGCCGCCTTGATCAGGGGAGGCGTCACGAGGAGGACGAAGGGGAGCATTGTGACGAACCAGAAGAGGGTTAGGCCGGCTGCTACCGCGGCGAGGGCTTCGACGGGTATGCCCACGTACTGGTTCTGGTAGAGGACCTTGTAGGCGAACACATAGAGTACCGCGACGATGAGGTTCGCCGCCAGGAGTCCCAGGTTGCTTATTATGATGAACCTGTTCCAGCTGAACCTCCTCCAGAGGAACCAGCCCATGAGGTAGAAGCCGGCGAAGTTCCCAGGGACGGCCGCGATGAGGCTCCCGGGGTAGAGGTAGCCATGCTTCACGGAGTCAGCCAGTAAGGTGCCCAGGGCGGCGCCGACCCCGGCAGGGATCGGACCGAAGACCACTGCGAAGAAGGCGGGAACAACGACGGCCGGCCTGAACTGGCCGAAGCCCCACGGCGAGGGGATGTAGGCTGTCACGTAGGAGCCCACCGCATACAGGGCGGCGCACATGACCGTGACCATGAGCTTAACAGAAGGCCTATCGGCGCTCAAGCTTCGTCAGGCCCCATAGATCGTTCGACGATTCGATAAGGTCTCTACACAAACTATTTGGGGCTTTCTACTCATTTATGGTTGAATGAATAGCATAGCGGCTGTCACCCCGACGATCTGTGGGCTAATGGGCGTCGAGCCCCCGAGGCTCTCCTCGGCCGAGGCGCTTCAGAGGGTCCTGGGCGACGCGAAGGCCAAAGGGGTAGAGGGAAAGGTTAGGAAGGTGCTCATCTACGCCCCTGACGCCTTAGGTGAAGGCATCTACAGGGACTACGAGCCGCTCTACAACCGCGTCAAGGAGCTGGCCCCCGTCGAGGTTAAGATGCGCTCCGTCCTCCCGACATACACGCCCGTCTGCTTCGCCTCCATGTTCACCGGCGCGGAGCCCGAGGCCCACGGCATCAGGAGGTACGAGAAGCCCGTCCTGGGATGCGACACACTCTTCGACGCCGTGAGCCGAGCCGGCATGAGGGTCGCCATAGTCGCGGTCAGGGACTACAGCATCGACCTCATCTTCAGGGGCAGGGCAGTGGACTACTACACCGAGACCTATGATCCAGAGGTCTTGAGGCGCACCCTGAGGCTCATCGACGAGGGCGTACACGACCTCATAGTCGCCTACAACCAGGAGTACGACGACACGATGCACCGCTCGACGCCGAGGAGCCCGGAGGCGATCAAGGCCTTCAAGCGTCACCTCGGGGCCTTCAGCGTCCTGGGCGAGGCCTTCAACGAGGCGTACGCTGCAGAGAACAGGGGCATCGCCTTCTGCCCGGACCACGGCACCCACGTCGACCCGGCGACGGGAAAGGGCGCCCATGGAACCGACGCCGCCGACGATGTCGATGTCCGCCACTTCTGGGGCATATACAGGGGTGTATGACGCCAACCTTTTCAGCGTCCAGACGAATAAGTGGTCTGATTCGGGACATGTATAAGGTCGTTTTCACCGTCGTAGACGTCAAGGAGCCTAGGAGCCTCGACGGCAAGCCTACCCACGTCTCAGGCCCGTGCAAGATCTACAGGGTCGGCGACAGGATCACGATCACGAGCAACCCGGGGAGGCTGGTGCTTGAGGAGACCGATGGCGTCTGCCTGGCGGCCCTCAGCGCCATACTGCCCCTCACCTCGGCGATGGAGAGGGAGGTCGTAGAGCCCTGGGACTACGTCGACAAGATCAGGTACTTCAGCTGCCCTGACTCGGAGCGCCCCGTAGTCTTCAAGGTCGAGCGCATCCCCGTGAAGCAGGGGGAGATACCGCTCAGGAAGAGGAGGTAAGGCGAGGGCTCAGCTGGCGATGGAGCCTGTCCTCGACAGGAACTCCGCGATTATCTCGGGCTGCCTCCTGACGGTTTCGAGGTTCTCCCCCATGGCAGCCTCGTAGACCACGCCGAGCCTCTCATCCACCTTCGCCAGGCTCTCCTGGTATAGCCTCCCCTTCGCCAGGGCGTTTTCGCAGGCGGGTGAGCACGGGAAGAAGTGGCCGGCAAAGTAGACGTGGGGGTCCACGTCGCCTGCCTCCTTCAGCTGCTCCGAGGCCCTGTGCTCGACGCTCACCCCGTTCATGCGGTCCTGTATGTACCTGTCCGTGCAGCACTCCGGGTATCCTAGGAGGCGTCCCATCCTGCGTATCCATTCTCCCTCGAACTCCTCCGGGTACGCGAACTGCATCCGGCCCCTGAGTTGTGAGGGGTTCCTCCTCACCTTATCCCTGAGCTTACCCCTCTCCCTCATCAGGCCCTGGAGCTCCTTCAGCACATCTCGATCCCTGTACTGGTAGACCTCGTGGATGGTCGGGCGGACCTCCACCTGGTTGACCCTGAGGCCGAGCCTCTCCGCCCATCCCATCAGAGCCTTGTACTCCGGGGAGGACTCGACTACGCCCTCGAACGCCTTCGACATCTCCTTCTTCAGCGCCACCACCGTGGCGATCCTCCTCCTGGGGTCCTGGATGCCCTTAAGCGTCTCGAGCCTGGGGCGCATGGAGTCGTCTATGGCGGCGCCCATCTCTGCGCCGCTCGGGAGCTCCGCGGGGATCGTCGTCTGGGAGGCGCGGCGGAGCCCGAGGTGGACGACCAC
>Ga0315280_10002267_pt1 | contig 31395 bp, 26 predicted proteins | sample YL17G06_40_MG_FD_203697 | JGI IMG/M metagenome (GOLD analysis project Ga0315280, IMG submission 203697) | Sediment microbial communities from Yellowstone Lake, YNP, Wyoming, USA - YL17G06_40 | ecosystem: Environmental > Aquatic > Freshwater > Lake > Sediment | place: USA: Wyoming | collected... | reverse complement strand
CGACCCGTAATCTGATACTCTCTTCTCACGGCGGTTCTCTCCTTTTTCAAGCTTTGGGTTACCCGATTCTATCAGAACCGGGCTGGAGAGAGCCGCCTCAACCTTCAACTATGAACGGGACACCACCAGTGCCAGGTCTATCGCGCTGTAGTTGGTCGGGAACCGCCGCTCTGGTACAATGTTCCTGATGGAGGACAACGTCCACATCTGCTGTAGTTGGTCGGGAACCGCCGCTCTGGTACAATGAGCGATTAGCGCGATCAACCGGCCCGGCCGCTGTAGTTGGTCGGGAACCGCCGCTCTGGTACAATGCCCAGCGCGGCTAGTGGCGTGCGCGGCGTGCTGTAGTTGGTCGGGAACCGCCGCTCTGGTACAATGGTAGGGTCTAGCTAACCCGAACCTGCACCGCTGTAGTTGGTCGGGAACCGCCGCTCTGGTACAATGCCCGCGATCCTCTCCCGCAGTTGCTCGTGGCTGTAGTTGGTCGGGAACCGCCGCTCTGGTACAATGGGCGAGGACTACGAGCGCAACGTCAGCTAGCTGTAGTTGGTCGGGAACCGCCGCTCTGGTACAATCTCCGCCGAGGAGGTAGTGCTGCTTGCGGCGCTGTAGTTGGTCGGGAACCGCCGCTCTGGTACAATCTCGCCGGCGGCGAATGCCAGCGCCCGGGAGGCTGTAGTTGGTCGGGAACCGCCGCTCTGGTACAATCGGCGCCGGGATCGTACTGCTCGGAATGGCGCTGTAGTTGGTCGGGAACCGCCGCTCTGGTACAATTAGACGGGTCCTTGAGCCACCCCAGGAGTTGCTGTAGTTGGTCGGGAACCGCCGCTCTGGTACAATACAGCCGGCATCGGCCATGAGCGCTATTGGCTGTAGTTGGTCGGGAACCGCCGCTCTGGTACAATTCACCGGCTCCTCGTACCCCGCGATCCTCAGCTGTAGTTGGTCGGGAACCGCCGCTCTGGTACAATATAACCTCAGGGGCCACTGCGGGCAATCCTGCTGTAGTTGGTCGGGAACCGCCGCTCTGGTACAATTCTCCTCGGCGAAGGGCCTTGGTGATGTTGGCTGTAGTTGGTCGGGAACCGCCGCTCTGGTACAATTCCGGGCACGGCGGGGGGTTCGCTTTCGACGCTGTAGTTGGTCGGGAACCGCCGCTCTGGTACAATGTTGGCCTTTGCGGCGGCGTGCGAGCGGCAGCTGTAGTTGGTCGGGAACCGCCGCTCTGGTACAATGGGCTACCCAGAGCCCTCTACAGCGCGTCAGCTGTAGTTGGTCGGGAACCGCCGCTCTGGTACAATGGTCTGGGTCTCCGGCAACACCCGCGAGCAGCTGTAGTTGGTCGGGAACCGCCGCTCTGGTACAATGACAAGGGTCATACTGCAAGGCGTACTGTTGCTGTAGTTGGTCGGGAACCGCCGCTCTGGTACAATCTGACCGAGATTCAGGGCGGCGACCTGACGGCTGTAGTTGGTCGGGAACCGCCGCTCTGGTACAATCCCAGGAGAAAGGGGACGGGGGGAAGAGGCGCTGTAGTTGGTCGGGAACCGCCGCTCTGGTACAATGCCCCGTATCCAGGAAGTTGTTGCGGTGCGGCTGTAGTTGGTCGGGAACCGCCGCTCTGGTACAATGTGGGTACGGACCGAGGAGCTGATAGCCAGGCTGTAGTTGGTCGGGAACCGCCGCTCTGGTACAATAGAAAGCGTAGGCGCAGAGAGCGCCAGGAAGCTGTAGTTGGTCGGGAACCGCCGCTCTGGTACAATCTCCAGCTCGGGCACCGCCCGCTCGATCAGCTGTAGTTGGTCGGGAACCGCCGCTCTGGTACAATGGGGTGTGTCAAGACCCCGGTAATCGCTGCGCTGTAGTTGGTCGGGAACCGCCGCTCTGGTACAATCATAGAGTTTAGCATGCCTGTCGAGTGCGTGCTGTAGTTGGTCGGGAACCGCCGCTCTGGTACAATTGAGGATGTCCTGCATGGGCTGCGTGATGTGCTGTAGTTGGTCGGGAACCGCCGCTCTGGTACAATCCGGGGCTGCGCCCCTTGATGTTGCGGCTGCTGTAGTTGGTCGGGAACCGCCGCTCTGGTACAATTGCAGGCCTGCTGGCGCTGATGAACGGCTGCTGTAGTTGGTCGGGAACCGCCGCTCTGGTACAATTCATGGCCCTGGCGCAGTCGTTGAGAGCGGGCTGTAGTTGGTCGGGAACCGCCGCTCTGGTACAATCACACGCGACGAGACCTGTACTCTCGCCACGCTGTAGTTGGTCGGGAACCGCCGCTCTGGTACAATAGACCCCCGTCGGGATTCCCCTACGGGGGTCTACGAGCGCCCGTGAACCTCAGAAGAGCAGTAGCTGATCGAGGGGTTTCTCGGCGGGCCGGCGCCGACGGCCGGTGAAGACCTCCATTTTCCCGAACTGGCGGTCCGTGATGGACAGGACCCGCACCTGACCCTCGGGCGGGAGCGCGGCGCGGACGCGGCGGCGGTGGGCCCCGCAGGCTTCCTCGCTGGGGAAGCTGCGGGCGTAGACGGAGAACTGAAGCATGCTGAACCCCTCCTTTAGCAGCCGCGCGCGGAACCGCGTGTACCGCAGCCGCGCCCTCGAATCGGTCACGGGCAAGTCAAACATGACGAAAAGCCACATGATCCTATACCCCGAGAGGTTCCTGCGCGGCATTACAGTTCCGGGAGCACGAGGGTGCGCCGCCGACCGGAGAACACCGCGGTCAGGCTGACGGCGGTGCGCCCCGCGATGTCGAACAGAGAACGGCTCTCCTTTCCCAGGGAGAACCGGCCCATCAGGCTGCCGATGAGCGCGGCCTTGGCCTCCTTGTCGAGCGAGGCGGCGAGACCGCGGCGCGCGCAGTGGGTCACCACGGCGCGATCCACGATGGGGCGGAAGGGTTCCATGAGATCATCGGCGAGACGAAAGGCGTCGTAGCGGTTGTGATGCTGGAGGCCGAGGGAGGGGTGGAGCCCCGCGGCGCAGACGGCCCGGGCAACGATGGCGCGGAGGACGGCGTAGCCGTAGTTTAGCAGCGCGTTCGGGCCGCCCCCATCCCGGTCGCGCCGAAACCTGGGGTCGGCGAAGAGGGCGGGCCAGTAGCGGCGTGAGGCCTCGGCTTCGACGTTGGAGGGGTCGCCGGAGCGCACCTTGTCCGCGAGCTGCGGGAGGCCCGCGTCGTCTCCCAGCAGATCAGCCAGCGCCCGAGCCTGGGCCCGAATCTTGGCCTTCACCAGCGACTGCCAGAGCCGCTTGCAGGTGGGTAGGGAGGCCTTGGCCTGGAGCGCGAAGCGCTCCCCCTGAGCAAAGTGCCCGGCGAGGGGCATCAACATCGCGGCCGGCATCCGCTTGCCATCGCAGATCACCGCGATCCCTCCCTGCTCTGCCACCCCGGCCAGCACCGCCTGGGTCATCACCACCTGGGGATGGGCCACCACCAGCACCGCCACCTCGGCGAGCGGGATAGTAACCTTGGGCTGTTCGTCCCGCGAGATCACCAGCCGCGAGGTGTCCACATTCAGCCAGGCCGGCTCTTCGGACAGGTCAATAATGCGCTCGGCTCCGGGCGTGGTGCGCCTCCCAAGGGGCGAGATGAGCCCGCTACAGCCCCTCTCTTGGTTCTTTCCACACTCCGGTCAGTCCCCGGCGTTCCGCACCTCGCCTAGCGGAGTGATCACCACCTTGCGGCAGCCCTGCTTGCGCAGCACCTCAGCCGACGGTTCCCGTAGCGATCTGGCCTTCTCTTTCTCCGGGGCCGTGCTCATGCGCGCGTCGTCGTGGCGAACAATGCCAACGGTCCGGCGTTCACGCTGCCCTTCCCCTCGTTTCGTGATCTTCGCAACGACGTAGACGGCCCTCCCCCTATCGGCGCCTTCGTCGAGCTCGATCGCCTCCCCCTGTGCGAGGGAGAAGAGAAAGCCCTCCCGATCATGCTGCACGACCGGCTCCTTTCTCCTCGCGCGACGCATCGCGTCGTAGGTGCTGACCACCTCACTGTCCCACTTCACCTTCCCCTTGGCATCAGTGACCGCGAAGAGCTCGATATGGTAGTTCGATTCCAGCATCACTTCGCGCGCCCGCGCCCCCTGACCAATAGTCCTCGTCTTGTCGCGCCGGCGGATACGCACCTTGCGGATGGGTACCTCCCGGCCCTGGTGGGACAGCGTCGGGAGGTTGGCCGCTGTTCTGAAGGCCTGCTTAGGGTTGCTGAGGTCGAGGCCGCGCAGCCGGTCCTTCACGCGCCGGCGGATCCCGTCGTCCACGATGCTGTCGAGGTCAGCCTCCGAGAGCGCGCTGAGGGCCTTTCGTTGATGCACCCATTCTTTGCCTTCCGCGTCTCGCCGCCGCGGGCTCCAGAACATCTCATTGTGCATCTGCCCCCTTACCGTCCGCGAGACACGATGGGAAACCACCATGGCGTAGACGGCATGCGCGACGTCGTCGCGGAGTGTGGGCCAGGGAGGCTCCATACGGTCGATACGCTGGCCGGCGGTGTGTAGGCCTCGCTCGGCGGCCTCACTCAGGAGCTTGATGGTCTCGGCATCAGTCAGGGCGACGCAGACGGCGTCGACGGCGTGTTGACGGTGGTCCTCGCGGGCCTTCTCTCCGGCTCCCAGGAAGTTGAGCCCCCAGGTCCCGCGCAGGGCAGACGTGACCTGGCCCCGCGCGGCCTGCACCCGCTTGGTTCCTTCTGCGTCATTGCCGTCGGCCCCGGCCCCGTAGAGCTGGCCCACATACTCGACGGCGAGTCGTGCCGCGTACTGGGTATCGGTGAGCTGCTGGTCGGTGAAGCCGGCCAGGTCGCGCGCTTCGCGGAGCTGGAAGCGATCTAGCTTGGTGCGGAGAGACTGGCGCTGCTTGCTGCGCTGCCGCGATCTCACCTCCCTCGCCCGGCCGCCACCCCGGAACCTGCCGACACGATCGAGGATCTCTCGCCACTTGTCGGGGTCATGGCCATAGGCTTCCCAGGGCGTGCGGTTGCTCTTGCGTAGGTTCTCGCTCACGTGGCAGAGAGTCTTGTTGGCGAAGGTGTTGTCGAGCGAGCGAGGGAGGGGGATGATGTGCTCTACCTGGAATTCCGGGAATGCTCCAAAGAGTGCTACCTCGCTGATGGGCAGGCCGGTGTAAGGGCACTGCCGGTTGCATTCCCACCACAGCAAGCACTTCTCGACATCGCGAGGACTGGGGTCATACCCCATCGCATCCAAGGCGGCCCTCGCTTCGGCACGGTCCCGCTGGTTCTTAGTGGTCCGTTCGTAGATACTCTTCCTCTGCTCGCGGTTCCGCTTGAGGTCGCGGGCGAGTTCGATGCGGATCAAGGAGGGCGTGCCATAGGTGCGTACCACAGCGTTCACCACCTTCCGCACCTCGGTGAGTGCCCGCTCCACCGTCGGGTTCCGCACCTCCACCACGTCGTCGAGTGGGGGTAGCACGGCCGAGGCCTGGCCGCGGCCCAGGTCCGGGTAGCACTGCTTGCAGGCGGCGGCATAGCGCATGCCGCTCTCCATTAGGGGCACGATGCTGGCGAGCGCTCGACGGGAGAGGCGGCAGTAGCCTTCCTCCAATCGCACGCGGGAGAGCTTCTCGGCCGTCTTCTCGTCATATTCTCGCTGCCTGGCGCGGCGCGCGATGGCATCTCGGCTGCGAGTGCGCACCTCTTGCACCAGGCGCTCCTGTTCGCCACTCGGGAGCTGCTGCCAGGGATGCTTCTTCCCGAGCGCCTTCGCGATGCGGGCGGCGCTGCGGTTGCCGATAAGTTTCTCCTCGCCGAAGGTCTCGAAGTTGAACCGGGCCTCCGACAGCTCGGGCAGCAACTTGCGGATATCGTCGAAGCTCAGGTCCTCCTTCGTCTCCAATTCCTGAGTCAGCCTTCTGCGCTGGTCGTCCGTGAGATCGTAGGACGCCCCCCAGGCCTTGATCTTGAGGTCGTTTACCTTCTGGAGCAGGCGGAACCGCTGTGCCGGCAGCACGGCGAGCGGCGCGCGGCGCTGATCGCGCTCGAGTTCGCAGTAGCCGATGAAGCGGGCGGGCGTCTTGAGCGGGCGCTGGAAGAAGATGGCCTCCGAGACCTCCTGCTTGAGTGCCTCCGTGAGCAGTTCCGGATAGTGGGCGGCCTGTGCTTGCCAGATGGCCTCGAACTCAGGTTGGACCATTTCCTTCCGGCCCAGGTATCGGCCGCGCAATCGCTCGTCGGCCGGGTCAAGCCCGGAGAGGTACTTCCCCAGTGTTCGCGCGTCCCGGTCCTCGATGCGCTGTCCGAGCTGCCCGATCTCCTTCTTGACCACGCCCTCGGCATCGCTGCGGCGCGGCGCGGTCTTGCGGTTAGAGAGGAAACCCCGGCGGTGCGCGAGGTGGTAGAAGGCGCGGCCGATCTCATACGCGGTCAGCCTCTCGTCCAGTGCGCGGGCGCGAAGGCGGTAGTGCATGGTATGGGGGTCACGATGCCGCACTTCGGAAGGGAAGAGCTGGTGATCGAGCGAGTCGAAATACCCAAGCAACTGCTCCGGCGAGTTCAGTTCCCCTGGCGGCAGCAGGGCGGCCCGTTGCAGCAGCCTGGCCAACTTGGTCAGCCTTCGGCGCCGCCGCGAGAGCTGGCGGCGGCGCGATCGCGCTTCGCGCCGGGCAGTGGCGCGGGACTTGTCCAGGCCTGCGGCGATATCTCCCTTTACGCCTGCCTCGAACACCCGCGCCCCGGCCGCTTTCAGCCCTGCAGGCTGCCCGTCGTGCTGTTCCACAAGCGCCCACCCGATGGAAGCAACGCCAATGTCCAGTCCCAAGATGAACTCCGCCGGCATTTTGCCTGCCTCCCCCTTGACGTAGTGTCTGTGCGGTGCTAGACTACCGTCACATTGTACCAGAGCGGCGATTGTCCCGCCTCTATTGCAGCAAGTGGACTTTCGTTCCGCAAGGCTCCGCTCCTCGGAGCGCCCGGACGCCCTCCCGTGCGGCAACGCCAGGGGGCGTCGCTTTTTGGCCGGAACCTCGTCGTTGCTGCCCCTCTCCCGGCCTGCTATAATCTCCTCTCGGGAGTCCGAGCAATGGAGAATCGGGAGCAGGCGGCCTGGGTGGCGGAGCGGGCCCAGGCCCTGATAGACGAGATCGAGACCGTGATCGTGGGCAAGCGCCAGTCGGTGGAGCTGGCGGTCATCGGTCTCCTCTGTAACGGGCATATCCTGATCGAGGACATCCCGGGGGTCGGCAAGACCATGCTGGCGAAGGCGCTCGCGGCTTCGCTGGGCGCCACCTACCGGCGCATCCAGTTCACGCCCGACCTGCTTCCGGCCGACATCACGGGCACCTACATCTTCAACCAGAAGACGGCGGAGTTCGCCTTCCGGGAGGGGCCGGTCTTCACCAATATCTTGCTCGCCGACGAGATCAACCGCGCCACCCCCAAGACCCAGTCCAGCCTGCTGGAGTGCATGGACGAGTTCCAGGTGACGGTGGACGGCGCCACCCGCCTGCTGACCCGGCCCTTCTTCGTGATGGCCACCGAGAACCCGATCGAGTACCGGGGCACCTTCCCTCTGCCCGAGGCCCAGCTCGATCGCTTTCTGATGCGTATCCACATGGGCTATCTCGCGCCGGAGGAAGAGGTGACGGTGCTGGACCGGCAGATGAAGCAGCACCCGATCTACTCCGTCAAGCCGGTGGTGCAGCTCGACGAAGTGCTCACGATGCAGGAGCACGTGAAGAGCGTCCACATAGATCAGTCCCTGAAGCAGTACCTGGTGGAACTGGTGTGGGCGACCCGCGGGCACCCCATGCTCTCTCTGGGCGCGAGCCCGCGGGCTTCCCTGGGCTTGCTGCGCGCGGGACAGGCGCGGGCGGCCATTCAGGGCCGCTCCTATGTGCTGCCCGATGACATCAAGATAGTGGCCCCGGCCATTCTCTGCCATCGCATTTTCCTGAAACCCGAGGCGCGGGTGCGGCAGGCCGACGCGCACCAGTTGGTGGCCCAGGTGCTCGACGAGGTGCCGGTCCCGACCACCCGGTGAGGGTCCGGGAGGCCACCTCCGGGCGCGTCGCCACCCCGCGGCGGCCACCCGCCGGGATAGACGCCACATGCCCGAGGACGCGCTCACCAGAATCATAGTCAGCCTGCCGGTGTTTCTGCTGGCGATCGTCTTGCACGAGGTCGCGCACGGCTATGTCGCCTACCTCTGCGGGGACGATACCGCCAAGCGCGCCGGACGCTTGACCCTGTCGCCTCTCTCCCACCTCGACCCCATAGGCACCATCTTCTTCGTGGTCTCCACGCTCAGCGGCGTCGGTTTCGGTTGGGCCAAACCGGTGCCGGTATCTCTCGAGCGGCTGCGGCATCCCGGCCGCGACGACGTCTTCGTCACCCTGGCCGGCCCGGCTGCGAACGGCGCGCAGGCAGTGGCCTGGGCGCTGCTGTTCAGGCTCGCACTCTCGAACCTCGCGGTCCAGACGCTCAGCCCCAGCCTCTTGCAGGCCCTGCTTGGGTTCTTCCTGATCGGGGTGCTGGTGAACCTGGGCCTGCTGGTGTTCAACCTCCTTCCGATCCCGCCCCTGGATGGGTCTCACGTGGCCGCGCGCTTGCTCGGCATCAGGGACCCCTACCTGATAGGCCGGCTCGCGCCCCTAGGCCTGATCGCGCTGCTCCTGTTCATGCGCACTCCGGCCTGGGATGCGCTCTGGCGGGTCGTGGTAGACCCTCTGGTGGCGCTGCTCATCGGCTCGCCCCTCGGGGCCTGAGCCGCGGCGGCGGCTGCGGAACTCAGCCGAAGCGGCGAGGCCCCCCTTCCCGGGATCGGTTTGCGCCGGCCGCGCGGCCATGCTATAATGCGCCGCAACGGGCAGACCGAAGGGTGAGCCCCCGAGTTGGCGCACGAAGTGGCAGCAAGACCTCCAGCGAACCTGCGTGAGGCCACAGCGGCTGCGGGCCATCCCCGCCGCCCTGCCGCTCAGACGACGATTGCTCGCCAGGTGTGCAAGCAAGGGATTGGCCTCCATACGGGGGCCAAGACCGCCGTGGCGTTGCTGCCGGCGCAAGCGGACGAGGGGATCATCTTCCTGTCCGAGTCCGGGGCCGAGATCCCGGCGACCGCAGACCATGTGGTGGCCACCGACCGGGCGGTCACATTGGGACTGGGCGATGCTCGCGTCCGGACCGTGGAGCACCTGCTCGGCGCCATCTACGGCATGGGCCTGGACAACGTCAGGGTGAGCCTGAACGGCCCGGAGGCGCCGGCCTGCGATGGGAGCGCGCGGGAGTGGGTGGAGCTGCTCCGCCAGGCGGGACGGAGACGCTTGAGTCGGCGGCGGGCAGTCCATGTGCTGGCCAGGCCCGTCTGGGCGGCGGAGGATGACTCGTGGGCGATGGCGCTGCCGGCGAGGGGGCTCTCGGTGACGGTGGGCGTAGACTTCTCGGGAACCGTCATCGGGCGCCAGCTCGTGTGCCTGCCGCTGACCGCGGGGCGGTTCGCAGCGGAGGTGGCGCCGGCCCGCACCTTCGCGTTCGAGCACGAGTTGGGAGCACTGCGGGCCGCCGGTCTAGCGCAGGGCGGAGGTGTCGAGAACGCCTTCGTGGTCGGGCCCGCAGGCTACTCCGGGCCGCTGCGGTTCCCAGATGAGATCGCCCGGCACAAGACGCTCGACCTGGTAGGTGATCTCGCCCTGTGCGGGCACAGGTTCGAGGCCCAGGTAGTGGCCTTGCGCCCCAGCCACCGGGTCAACGTCGCCCTGGCCAAGGCGCTGCGCGCCGCGTTCGGCGGACCGAGCCAGCCGCCGCGATAGGGCAGGGAGCGGCCGGCCGGTGGGCTGCCCTCGCCCCTCGACTGCCGCTCGGAGTGACCCTGAGCTACGGCGAACGGGTCGGGGCGGACATCGCGAGCCTGCCTGACAGCCCGCCTGAGGCGGGCGACGAGGAGAGCTGCGGATGATGGACATCAACGAGATCCAGGCTGTACTTCAGCATCGCTATCCATTTCTGCTGGTGGACCGAGTACTGGAGTTGGAGCCGGGGAAGCGCGCGGTCGGCCTCAAGAACGTAACGGTCAACGAGGCCTTCTTCAACGGGCACTTCCCGGGGAACCCGATCATGCCTGGGGTGCTGATCGTGGAGGCGATGGCTCAGGTCGGAGGCATCCTCCTGTTGGTCACCTCGGGGAATGAGGGGAAGCTTGCCTTCTTCGCAGGTATAGACAAGCTGCGCTTCCGGCGACCGGTGGTGCCAGGCGATCAGCTCATCACCGAGGTCACACTCACCAAGGCGAAGGGAGACATCGGCCGCGTCACCGTGGTGGGCAAAGTGGATGGCCATGTGGTGGCCGAGGGCGAGTACCTCTTCGCGCTGCGGGCGGATCAGGGCCAGAACACGCTCGACACCGGCCGCGGTGAGGAGGAGTGAGGTGGGGCGAGTCCATTCGACGGCCATTGTCGAACCGGACTGCGAGCTGGCCGACGACGTGGAGGTCGGCCCTTACTCCATCATCCGCTACGGTTCGACTATCGGCCCCGGTACCGTGGTGGACGCTCACGTGCTGGTGGAGCATACCACCATCGGCGCGAGTTGCCACCTCTACTTCGGCGCGGCGGTCGGGGCGCCGCCTCAGGACCTGGGCTACTGCGACGAGCCCACCCGCGTCATCATCGGAGATCGCAACCAGATCCGGGAGCACGTCACGATTCACCGCGCCAGCGGGGAGGGCAATGCCACCCGGGTGGGCAATGACAACATGCTGATGGCGATGACTCACCTGGGCCATAACTGCCAGGTCGGCGATCACGTGATGGTGGCCACGCTCTCGGGCATGAGTGGACACGTGGTGCTGGAGGACCGGGTGATCATCGGCGGCATGGTAGGCTCTCATCAGCGCGTGCGCGTGGGGACGCTGGCGATGGTCAGCGGCTACTCCAAGCTCAGCCAGGACGTGCCGCCATTCAGCCTGGTGGACGGGAAGCCCGCGCGGGTGATCGGGCCCAACCTGATCGGGCTGCGTCGGGCCGGAGTCTCGCCGGAGACGCGTCAGGCGGTGCAGCGGGCCTTCCGGCTGATCTACCGCTCCGGGATCGAGATGTCCAGCGCCTTGGAGAAGGTCAGCGAAGAGTTGGGCAGCTTCCCGGAGGTTCGCTACCTCGTAGATTTCCTCTGGCGGATGCGCAACGGTCGGGTGGGGCGTCAGCAAGAAGCCGCTAGCTAGCCATGCCAAGCAGCCAACCCCCGACAGATCACCAGGGCGGCGAGCGGGGGGCATCAGACCAGACAGCCCAGGTGTTCCTGGCGGCGGGCGAAGCCTCAGGGGACTGGGCCGGGGGGCTGCTGGCCCGGGAGCTGCGCGCTCTGCGGAACGACCTCGCCTTGGCCGGAATCGGCGGCCGACAGATGGCCGCGGCCGGTGTTGACCTGGTCGCGGACAGCTCCACCTGGGGCGCGATCGGGGTCCTCGAGGCCGCCACCAAGGTGCCGCGGGTCTGGCGAGCCCTGCGCGCGGCCCGCGCGCACCTCGCCCAGGAGCCCCCTTCCGCGCTCGTCCTGATTGACTTCGGGGCCGGCAACATGCTGCTCGCGCGTGCCGCTCGCCGGATGGGTCTCCCCACGCTTTACTACTTCCCCCCAGGATCGTGGCGCCAACGCGCGGGGAACGTCGAGGTGCGCGATCTGGTGGACGCGATCGCCACACCGTTTCCCTGGTCGCGGGATCTGCTGCAGGGAGGCCGAGCGCGCGTGGAGTGGGTGGGGCACCCGGTGGTGGAAACGGCGCGCCCCCGGATCACCCGCGAAGAAGCGTGGGCACGCTACCGCCTCGACGCCGTGAGGCCGGTGGTGGCGCTGGCGCCTGGAAGCAGACAGCAGGAGATGCACTACGTCTTGCCCGTGATGGCGGAGGCGGCGCGGCGCCTGGCAGGCCAGCTCCCCGACCTTCAGCTCCTCGTGCCGGTGGCCGCTTCCCTGGCGCGAGAGCACGTGATGGCGGTCCTCCACCGCGCCGGCGTCGAGGCCGTGCTGCTGGAGGGCATGGACTACGACGCACTCCAGTTGGCGGAGGCGGCGATGGTCTGCTCCGGGACGGTGACGCTCGAGTTCGCGTGCCTGGGCGTGCCCATGGTGGTGGTGTACCGGGCAAGTCGGGCCACCACGCTTCAGTATCGGTTGATCCGCGGGCTGCTGGGCGGGCAGCGATTCGCCGCCATGCCGAACATCATCGCCGGCCGCGAGGTGGTGCGGGAGTTGCTGGGCTCGGCCGCCACGCCGGAGGCGATCGCGCAGGAGGTGGCGTCTCTGCTCTCGGACCAGGGGCGGAGGGCGCGCCTCCGCTCCGATCTCGGGCTGGTGGTCGCCTGTCTGGGTCCGGCCGGCGCCACCCGACGCACCGCGGAGATGGTGTTGGGATTGGTGAACGGCAAGGAGGCAAGCCGTGAGCCAGGGGGCTGAGAGGTCGGCCGACCGGGCCCACGCCCTGGGAGTGCTCAGGCGTGTGCTCTCCGAGGCGCGGGGCCGCCGTCTCTCGGCCTACGGCGCGCTGGGGTCGGTGTTTGGCGAAGCCCTGGTCGAGAACGGCGCCATCCCGGTGCTCCTCGCCTTCATGCTGCTCGCCATTGCGCCCGCCGCGGCGATGCCGGCCCTCGGGGGGCGAGCACACCTCGACTGGATTCAGCGCCTGGGCTGGGTGCAGACCGGCAGTGCGGAGGGAAGGCTGCGCAGCTTGCTGATCTTCGGCGCCGCCATGCTGGCGGCCTGGTTCCTCAAGAGCCTCTTCGCTTTCGGCCGCGGCTACCTCGCTCAACACTTCGCGCAGGGCATCATCCGCGACTTGCGACGCCGGCTCTACGAGCACCTGCTGCGCCAGTCACTCACCTTCTACCGCGCCCGCGCGACCGGCGACCTGCTCTCGCGCGTCAGCAATGATGTCGTCGTGCTCCAGCGTATGCTTGGCACCGACCTGGTGGACGCGGCCCGAGGGCCGGTAACGATCGCCATCGCGCTCGCCCTGATGGCCTCCCTCGAATGGCGTCTGACCATCTTCGCCCTGGCCTGCGTGCCAGCCGTCTCGCTGCTGATCGCGCGCTCCGGCGAACGCGTGCGCAGGCTCTCCCGGGAGATGCAGCGGCGCCTGGGCGCGCTCAACGCCTTCTTGCAGGAGCGGCTGTCGGGCGTGGAGACCGTCCAGATCTTCGGGATGGAAGAGCGCGAGGCCGGACGGTTCCGCGAGATCAACGACAGCAACTACCGGGCCAACCTGCGGGTGGCCGCCGCAATCTCCCTGCTCACACCCCTGGTGGAGTTCGTGGGCGCGGTGGGGATGCTCATCCTCGTGTGCGTGGCCGGGTACATGGCGATCAAGGGGCCTCTCAGCTTGCCCACTCTGATCGCCTTCGCCTACGCGGGCCAGAGCCTGGGGAGCAAGCTAGGCCTGCTCGGCAAGATCTGGCTCTCCGCACAGCAGGGGGCGGCCGCGGGCGACCGGATCCTGGAGGTCCTCGATACGCACGAGGAGGTGCGGGAGGCGCCGGGGGCGCCCGACCTGGCGCGGGTGAAGGGCAGGATAGCCTTCCACGACGTGGATTTCCGCTACCGCGAAGAGGAGCCTGTGCTGCGCGGGCTCGACCTGATGATCGAGCCCGGTCAGATGGTGGCCCTGGTGGGGGCCAGCGGCGCGGGGAAGACCAGCCTGGTGAGCCTCATCCCGAGGTTCTACGATCCCACCGCGGGGCGCATCGAGCTCGACGGAGTTGATGTGGCCACCGTCAGCCTGCGATCTCTCCGGTCGCAGATCGGCATCGTGCCTCAGGAGCCGATCCTGTTCGACGGCACCATCGCCGAGAACATCGCCTACGGGCGGCCCGAGGCCAGCCTGGAGGAGATTCGCGCGGCCGCGCGGGCGGGCAACGCCGATGACTTCATCCAGGCTCTGCCCCAACGTTACGGTACGGGCATCGGCGAGCGCGGCGCCAAGCTCTCGGGTGGCCAGCGCCAGCGGATCGCGATCGCCCGCGCTCTCCTGCTAGACCCGCGGGTGCTGATCCTGGACGAGGCCACCAGCGCACTGGACGCAGAGTCGGAGGCCCTGGTCCAGAGGGCGCTGGAGCGGCTGATGCAGGGCCGGACCACCGTGGTCATCGCCCACCGTCTGTCCACCATCCAGCGGGCCGACCGAATCCTCGTGCTGGCCGGGGGACGAATCGCAGAGGAAGGACGGCACGAGGAGCTGCTGCGCCGGGGTGATGCCTACCGGCGCCTCTACGAGGCCCAACTCTCAGCCACCAGGCAGGAGGCGCCGAGCGCACCATGAGCCCGCGCGCCGAGCCGCCGGAGAGAGAGCACGCAGACCGAGGTGAGTACCGGCTCCTCTGGCTCCGCCTGCTCACATACAGCCTCCTACTGCTGGCCGCCACGCCGGCAATCGCTTGCTATCTACTATGGCGATCGCTGTTTCGTCGTAGGCCGCTGGGCCCCTGGCGCGATCGCCTGGGCCTCGTGCCGCGGGTGGCCGGCTCCGGAGGGCCGCGCATCTGGCTCCACGCCGTCTCCGCCGGCGAGGTGATGGCCGCCCAGCCCGTGCTGGAGGCGCTGCGAGCCGCGCTCCCCAGCGCGCGTATCGCGATGTCCAGCGTAACCGCAGCCGGGATGAGCCTCGCCCGTCGGAGCTGCCAAGCCGACGCCTTCTTCTACCTTCCATTGGATGGACCCGGCTGCATGGGGCGCGCGCTGGCGCGCCTCCGCCCGCAGCTCCTGGTCGTCACCGAGAAGGAGCTGTGGCCCAACCTGCTCGGCCTCGCCCGCCTCTCGGGCGCGAAGGTGCTGGTAGTGAATGGACGAGTATCGGACAGGATGATGAAGCGCGCCCGCTGGGCCCGAGGTTTCGTGCAGTGGCTCTACTCCCTTCCCCACCACTTCTGCGTGCAGTCCGAGCAGGATGCCCGGCGGCTGCGCCGGCTCGGCCTGCCGGACCATCGGGTCACCGTGTCCGGCAACACCAAGGTGGACAGCTTGGCCGCGCCGGGCAGCAGCCCGGCCGAGAGGTTGGCCTCGGACCTGGGCATTTCCGGTGATGAGGTATGGGTGGTGGCCGGCAGCACGCACGCGGGTGAGGAGCAGGCGGCACTGGCTGCATTCCGCCGACTCCGCTCCGCGGTCCCCCGGGCGCGACTCCTGCTGGCGCCCCGGCATCTGGAGCGAGTGCCCGCGGTCGCCGCCCTGGTAGCGGCGCAAGGCTGGCCGGTGGCGCGCCGGAGCGATGGAAGGCCTGCCTCCCCCGAGGCGATAGTCGTCCTCGATACCATGGGCGAGCTTCGCGACGCCTATCGGTCGGCCGCGGTCGCGTTCGTCGGAGGAACTCTGGTGCCGGTGGGAGGTCATAACCTCCTGGAGCCGACGGCCGCGGGGCGAGCGGTGCTGTTCGGGCCTCACACAGAGAACTGCTCGGACGTGGCCGACCTGGTGGTCGAGTCCGGGGTCGGGTTCCGCGTCCGCGATGCCGACGACCTGGCCCAACAGCTGATCCGGATCGCCGGCGATCCGAGGCTGCGCGTCGACATCGCGGCCGCCGCACGAGTGCTGATCGCGCGCCAGCGCGGGGCCGCGCGGCGCTGCGCGGAGGTGGCCTGCGCGCTTCTGGGACAGGAGTCCGCGCCGTGATCTCGTCACCTAAGGGCCTTTGGGAGCGCGTGGTGCGAGGTGAGCCGACCGCCCCGGCAGAGCGCCTCGCCGCGGCCGGCCTCTGGGTCCTATCCGTGGGGTATGGCCTCGCTCTGAAGGCCCATCTTACAGCCTACCGGCTCGGCCTGGCGCGGCGGACCCGATTCCCCGTTCCGGTCATCAGCGTGGGCAACCTGACGGTGGGAGGCACCGGGAAGACCACGGCCGCCCTGGCCGTGGCGCGCTGGCTGCAAGAGCAAGGGCGTCGCGTTGCTTACCTCAGTCGCGGCTATCGCGGACATGGCGAGAACAGGGCGCTGATCGTCTCCGAAGGGCTCGGACCATTGCTCCCCGTCACGGCCGCGGGAGACGAGCCTTACATGGTGGCGCGGCTCCTGCCAGAGGTGTTCGTGTTGGTCGGCAAGGACCGCCGGCGCACCGGCGCCCTCGCCCTGGAGAAGCTAGGCGCGGACGCCATCGTGCTGGATGATGGATTTCAGTACCAGAGGCTGGCGCGAGACTTGGACCTGGTGCTGGTGGACGCGCTCATGCCCTTCGGGTATCATTGCACAGAGGCTGCGATGGCAGCCGCAGAGCCCAGCGGCTCCGGCAGCAAGCCCACAGCCTGTCTGCTGCCCAGGGGGTTGCTGCGGGAGCCAATCGCGAACCTGACACGGGCCGATGGAGTGTGGCTCACCCACTCTGACCTCGTGAGACGGGACGACCTGGAGGCGCTTCGCGCCCGGGTGCAGAGCCTGGCCCCTCGCTCGCGGGTATGGGAGGCCGCGCACATCCCGGTGAGGCTGCGCCAGCTGGGAACCGATGACGAGGTCGAGCCCGAGCAGCTCAGCGGACAGCTTGTGTGCGCGCTCTCCAGCCTCGGCAACCCGGTCGCCTTCGAGCGAAGCCTGGAGAAGGTGGGCGCGGAGGTGGTGGCACGACTTCGCTTCCCGGACCATTACCCGTACCGGGCGGACGAGTTGAGAGAGGCACTGCGGGCCCAGCCGGTGGAGGCCCGCTGGGTCGTGACCACCGAGAAGGATGCGGTGAGGATACCCCAGGAGGCGCTGGTGAGGCCGGTCTGGGCCCTGAGGGTGGAGCTGGCCGGACGGCCGGGCGGCCCGACCCTCTCGGAGGAGCTGACTTGCCTGGTGCGCGGGAAGCGCGTGATGTGAATACCAGTCGTCGGGAGCGGCCCGGCTCGCCCGCGATGTACGGGCCGGAAGGCCGCTCTGCTCTCTACGCCTGGCACCGCAGGATGCAGACGCGCCTGGGCAACGCGGCCCTCCTGTGGATCGCGCGCCGCTACCACAGCCTCCCGGCGCGGGCTGGCTACCGACTCGGGAGCGCTATCGGTACCCTCATCAGGCACGTCTCGCCCCGCCACTTCAGGATCGTGATGACCAATCTGCGGCTCGCCTTCGGCGAGGAGAAGAGCGAGGCCGAGCTGCGCCAGATCGCCGCCCAGTGCTACCGTCATCTCGGGAAGTGCCTGATGGAGTTCGTCCGCCTGCCAGCCATGAGCGGGGCCGACATCAAGCAGGTGGCTCACCTGCGCGGGGCCGAGCACATCGAAGCCGTCCTGGCCGCGGGTAAGGGCGCCATCCTCATCACCGGCCACCTGGGCAACTGGGAGATGGTGGGGGCGCGGTTGGCGGCCGAGGGCTTCCCCGTCAATGTCATCGCCCGGGCGCAGCGCGACGACACTCTGACCGAGTACATCCGCCGCACCCGGGAAGTGGCGGGGATGCGAGTCTTCCACCAGGAGGTGGCGGCCAGGCGCTCGCTGTCCGCGCTGAGGAACAACGAGCTGGTCGGGATCCTGCTCGACCAGAACGCCGGCGACGAGGGCCTCTTCGTTGACTTCTTCGGTCACCTCGCCTCCACCGCGCCCGGCGCGGCGGCCTTCGCGCTTCGCACCGGCGCGCCCGCCCTACCGACGTGCGGCTGGCGCAATCCCGATGACACCCATACCGTAGTGATCGGGGAGCCAGTGCCAACGATCCGGACCGGAGACCGCGACCAGGACCTGCTGGTCAACACCGCGCGCTACACCAAGATCATCGAGCAGCAGATTCGCGAGCATCCCGCCCAGTGGTTCTGGCTGCACAAGCGGTGGAAGAGCAGGCCGCCAGGAGAGCGCTCCACATGATCGCAGTCGGGCGCGTGGAGTCCGTGCTGATCACGAAGCTCAGCTCGATCGGCGATGTCGTCCAGTCCCTGCCGGTGCTGGCAGCTCTCCGGCGCCGGTTTCCGAAGGCATATATCGGCTGGGCCGTGAAGCCGGCGGCGGCGGCGGTGCTCACCGGCAGCCCCCACCTCAGTGAGACCTTGATTGTGGGAGGGGGAAAGGGCGACGCCCCAGGCGTTTGCTCGGTGCCGCCCCTGACCGCGCCCATCCGGCTGGCGCGCGCCCTGCGAACACGCCAGTTCGACCTCGCCCTCGATATGCAGGGGCTGCTCAAGAGCGCGCTGGTGGCCTTCCTCAGCGGCGCGCGCGAGCGCATCGGATTCCGCAATCACCAGGAGGGCGCTTTCCTGCTTAACAACCGGCCGGTCGTGCCCGATCGCCGCGATGTGCACGCCGTGGAAGCCTATCTGGGCTTCGCGGAGGCGCTGGGCGCGCCCGCGGAGCCGCTCGACTTCACCATTGCCACCACCGCGGCCGATCGGAGAGCAGCCGATGAGTTGCTGGAGGATCGCGGCGATCTCGTGGCCCTGGTGCCGGGCGCGCGCTGGCTGTCAAAGCGCTGGCCGGCTGCGCGGTTCGCGGCAGTGGCCACCGCCTTGGCCTCCGAGCTCGGCCTGACCGCTGCCGTCGTGGGCGGCCCGGAGGACCGCGCCCTGGCGGCCGAGATTGGGGCGTCCGCTCACACCGCGATCCTCGATCTCACCGGCCGCACCACCCTGAAGCAGCTGACCGAGGTGTTCCGCCGCTGCCGGATGGTGGTCTCGAACGAGACCGGGCCCATGTACATCGCGGCCGCGGTGGGCACGCCCACAGTTGCCATCTTCGGCCCCACCGACCCGCTCCGCCTCGGTCCCTACGGCGACGGTCATGCCAAGGTAAGGGCCGATGTCCGCTGCGCGCCCTGCCGCCGCCGGCGCTGCCAACCCCTGAGATGCATGGAAGCGGTTTCGGTCGAGCAGGTGATGGCCGCGGCCCGGGCGGTGCTCGCAGGGGCCGTCACCGAGACCGGTCGGGCATGAGGGCCCGGCATCCCTCCCGGATTGGCCGGTATGAAGCTGGCGATACCTGACCACGAACCCGGCCTCACCATTCTCCAGGTGCTGTCCTGGCTGAACTACGGCGGCGTGGAGAGCTACGCCCTCCGCCTCGCCCGCGCGCTTCGGGCGCGCGGCCACCGCGTGCTGATCGCCTCCAGCGGCGGGCAGCTCGTGCCCGAGCTGGAGGCCTCCGGGATAGAGCACTTCACCATTGACTTCACTGGCGGCCGCACGCTTCGCGGGATGCTGGCACTGCGGCGGCTGCTCGAGCGCCAGCAGGTGGACCTGGTGAACGCACACAACTGGCGCGCCGGCCTGGTGGCCTCCCTCGCCTGTCGGCTTGCCGGCGTGCCCTACGTGCTGACCGTTCACGGAACGCGCAGCCCGGTTAACCGCCACGGCGTCTTCTACTGGAGCAGGCCCGTGATCGTGGTCAGCGAGGCGAGCAAGCGAAACCTCGTTGACGGATTTCGGCTGCCCGCCGCGCGCGTGGTGCGCAGCATCATCGGCGTGGACGGCGACAGGTTCCATCCCGGTCCGCCTGACCAGACACTGGAGGCCGATCTCGGGCTCAGGCCGGGTGCGCCGCGGATCGTGCATGTCAGCCGGTTCAGCCACAGTAAGGCGCCTGTGGCCATGGCCCTGATCGAAGCCGTGCAACGCCTGGACAGCCAGGCCCCGGGCCTGGAGATGGTCCTGGTCGGACAGGGGCCTGAAGAAATGGCGGTGACCAGGGCCGCCGAGGCCGCGAACCAGCGGCTGGGCCGCCGCGCGGTCTTCGCCCTGGGCGGCCGCGGCGACATTCCGGACCTGCTCCGCCTGGCCGACGCCGTGGTCGGCACCGCGAGCGTGGCCCTGGAGGCGATGGCCTGCGGCAAGCCCGTGATCGCGGCCGGCAAGAGCGGCTACCTGGGAATCGTCACCGACCAGAACCTCGACGAGGCCGAGAGTACCTGCTTTGCCGACCACCAGGGCGGGCAGGCCACCAGCGCCGAGCGATTGTCCCGCGACCTGGCCGGCCTCCTGGGCGATCCCGGCGAGATCGCGCGCCTCGGCCGTCTCGGGCGGGAAGCGGCCACCTCCCGCTTCAGCGTCTCGCGCCTCGGAGACGAAGTGGAGGCGGTCTATCGCGACGTCCTGTGCGAGCGCGACAGCGTTCAGCGGATTCTGGTCTTTCACCTCAACCAGATCGGTGACCTGATCTTCACGCTGCCCGCCCTCAAGGCCCTGCGAGAGGCGTTTCCGGGGGCCCGGATCACCAGTGTGCTCAGGCCGCACCTCGCCGGTCTGATCGCGCACAGCGGCTTCGTGGACGAGATCGTCCATCGGCCGCCTGGGGGTCCACTCAGGGTTCTTCCGCTTGCCAGGCGGCTGCGCCGGCTGCGACCCGATCTCGCCATCGCCTTCTCACAGTCCGCCACTATGGCGCTCTGCGCTTGGCTGTCGGGCGCGCGTCAGCGGGTGGGATACCTGGATTCGGATCTTTGCCGCCTTCTCAACCATCGGGTGCAGGTCAGAGGTATCCCCTGTCCACGGAAGGTGCACCGGCTCGTGCGCAGCCTGGGGCTGAGCCCGGACAAGAGGGACTACGTAGGCCTGGTCCGACTGTCAGCGGAGGATGTGGCCGAAGGGGATGGGCTGCTGGCAGAAGCGAACCTCTCGGGCGCGGGCCCGCTGATCGCGCTCGCCCCGGGGGAGTCTACGGGCCAACCGCACAAGTCCTGGAGCACGGCCGGGTTCAGAGAGGTGGCGGCGGCCCTGGCGCGCCAGGACCACGCGCGCCTGCTGATGGTAGGCTCGGAGAAGGATCGGATGCTCGGCCACGAGATCGTTACCATCCTCGGGCGGCGAACCGGCGCGAACCTGGCGGGGCGAACCACCCCGAGCCAGTTGGCCGCCGTGCTCGCGCGCTGCGACCTCCTGATCGGCATAGACTCCGGCCCGATGCACGTGGCGGCCGCCATGGGTGTGCCGGTAGTAGCGCTCTTCGGCCCCACAGACCCCGAGAGGACGGGGCCGATGGGCGAGGGGCACGAGATCCTGTTCCATCAGCAGCCTTGCTGGCCCTGTATGACTCCGACCTGCGTGGACCGGCCCTGCATGGAACGCATCACGGTCGAGCAAGTCCTGGCGGCCGCGCGGCGGGTGATGGCGCGGGTCACGTCGCCGGCGGGCGGCTGAGCGGTGTCCTTTACTCTTCACATTGACTCGGGTCGCACCTGGGGCGGTGGACAGGAGCAATCGCTGGGCCTGGCACTGGCGCTGGCCGAGAGGAGGGAGAGGGTCCATTTCATCGCTCAACGAGACAGCGCGCTCGCCGCGCGTCTTGCCTCGACCGAATTGCCCTGGGAGGGCATGCCACTGCGCGGGCTGATCGGGGTCGCCGGCAGCCTGCGATTGCGGGGACGGCTCCGCCAGCTATCACCGGATATCGTCCATGTCCATGACTCAACCGCAGAGACCGCGGTGATGCTGGCGATGGGGCAGCGGCGACGGGCGGCAGTCGTGGTGACGCGGAGAACCGCTTTCGGGCTGCGCCGAAGCATGGTGCGCCTTGCTCTCTATCGGCGGCAGTGTGACCGAATGATCTGCGTTTCCCAGGCCGTGCGGAGGAGGTGCCTGGAAGCAGGAATGCCCGATGAGGCCCTCGCGGTCATTCCGGACTTCGTGGACTGCCGACGGTTCGCTCCGGGCGCGGTCGAGCCCGCCAGTCTGGAAGCCGGTCCGACGATAGCGGCGGTGGGCCGGCTGACCGCGGAGAAGGGGCACGCGGTGCTCGTGCGGGCGATGGCGCGGGTGCCGGAGGCCACGCTCGTGATCTGTGGGCAAGGGGAAGAGGAGCCGAGACTCAGAAGACAGGCAGAGATGGGCGGGATCTCGGACCGAGTGCGATTCCTCTGGTTCCAGTCCGATGTGCGGCCGGTGCTGGCCGCGGCCGACGTCTTCGCCATGCCCTCGCTCTCGGAGGGCCTCGGGGTGGCAGCCCTGGAGGCGATGGCGATGGGAAAGCCGGTCGTGGCGAGCAACACCGGCGGCCTGCCCGATGTGATGGTGGACGGCGAAACAGGCCTACTGGTCCCACCGGGCGACCCGGAGGCGCTAGCCGAGGCCCTGACCATCCTGCTGCGCGATCCTACGAGGGCGCGGGCGATGGGCGAGGCGGGGCGGGCGCGGGCGTTGGAGCGATTCGACCGGGAGGTGGTGGTGCCGCAGGTGTTGGCGCTCTACGACCAGGTGCTTCACGAACGGCCCCGTTGGTCAGGAGCAAGCTCCTGACCCGCCTCGAGCCGCGGCCGCGAAGCGCGCGGAAACCAAGATGCCCACACTGACAGCCATCGTCACCACTCTGAACGAGCAGGAATGCGTCTCTGACTGCCTCGCCGCGCTTGCCTTCGCCGACGAGGTGCTGGTGGTGGACTCCTTCAGCACCGATGCAACCGTGGCGCTGGCTCGCGCGCGCGGCGCACGGGTGCTCCAGCACGAATACCTGTCGCCAGCCGCTCAGAAGAACTGGGCGATCCCGCAGGCCGCCGGCGACTGGATCCTGATGGTTGACGCCGACGAGCTGGTGACGCGGGAGCTGGCCCCGGAGATCGAGAGTATCCTCCACAGCCCGAAGACCTGCGACGGCTATGAGGTCAAGCGCCGCAACTTCTTCCTCGGGAGCGAGATCCGCTACTCTGGCTGGCAGAATGATTGGGTACTGCGGCTCTTCCGCAAAGATCGCGGGCGCTACCTGGAGCGGCAGATTCACGAGCAGGTGGCGGTTGACGGGAGTGTCGGTCGTCTGCGGGGCCGGCTGGTCCACCGCTCCTACCGGTCGCTCGATGATTACTGGCGCAAGCTCCGCCGCTACGCGGAATGGAGCGCGATCGAGGCGCGCCGGCGCGGGGTGCGCGTCTCGCCGGTCCGCCTCCTGCTCCATCCCCCGTTTCGATTCCTGAAGGCCTTCCTGCTCCAGGGAGGGTTCGCTGATGGCGCCCCCGGCCTGGTAGTATCCCTGCTGACCGCCGTCTACGCGGCGGCCAAGGATGTCCGCATCTGGGAACAGCAGCGACAGGCGCGCGCGACATGACAGAGCAGGCGGTTGATCTGTCGGTGGTGGTAGTCAACTGGAACGGAGGCGAGGGGTTGCAGGCCTGCCTGCGCTCGGTCAGGGCGGCGGCCCAGGGCCTCTCGGCCGAGATCTGGCTGGTGGACAATGCCTCGACGGACGCGTCGGCCGGGGCTGCGGTGCGCTCCTTCCCGGCGCTGCGGCTGATCCAGAATCGGGAGAACGCGGGATTCGCCTGCGCGGCAAACCAGGCCCTGAGCCAGGCCTCCGGCATCTTCGTGTTGCTGCTCAACCCCGACGCCCAGATCGGCGCGGAGGCTCTAGCGCGCCTGCTGGAGGTGATGCGAGGCGATCCCAGCATTGGCATCGCCGGCTGCTCGAGCGTGGACCGAGAGGGACGCCGCGTCCCCGGATATGAGACCTCCTTCCCCGGACAGCGGCGGCGAATCGTGCCGCAAGCCAGCAGACCTGGCAGAGACGTCGCCTGGGTTTCAGGGGCTTGCTTGCTGGCACGCCGGGCCCTCTGCGACCAGATCGGCCTGCTCGACCCTGGCTTCTTCATGTACTACGAGGATGTGGACTGGTGCTGCCGGGCGCGCGCGGCCGGCTGGCGCGTGGTGACCGTTCCCGAGGCCGAGGTGCGGCATGACCTGGGCGGGAGCGCCCGGCGGGTGCCCCCGGCGGAGACCGCGCGCCGGACCGCCTCCTCCCGTCTACGCTTCTACCGCAAGCATTGCTCCCCGGCTCGCGCCCGGTGGCTGGCCTTCCGCACCGCGGCCTCGGACTCCGCCAGGCGGCTTCGGCAGTTGGGCCGGAGGGTACGCCTCCCTCAGACCAACCATCCAGGAGAAGCGCAGTGAGCGACCCGCGACCCTGCGACGGCGTCCCGAACATCGTCTCCCTCGCGGAGGGAGCGGAGCGCGTGGCCCGCTGGCGAGAGGCGGGGAAGACCATCGCCTACACCAATGGCTGCTTCGACCTTCTCCACGCCGGCCACGTGCGCACCCTGGAGTCGGCCCGCAAGTTGGCTGACGTCCTGGTGGTCGGGATCAATGGCGACGAGTCTGCTCGGCAGCTGAAGGGACCTGGCCGGCCGATCATGCCCGCGCGCGAGCGGGCCGAGATCGTGGCGGCCCTGGCCTGCGTGGACCTGGTGATCATCTTCCCCGAGCTGAGTGCCCTGCCCACCATCCGGGCCCTCAGGCCGGAGGTGTGGGTGAAGGGCGGGGACTATGACATCCACACCGTGCATCAGGAGGAGAAGGCCTACGTCGAGAGCTACGGCGGGCGGGTGGCGCTGGGCGAGCGCGTCACCGGGGTCTCCACCACGGAGATCATCGCCCGCATCAAGCGTCTCGGTGATCGCTGAAGGCTACCAGTTCCCCAGGTTCTGGAGCGCGGTCACCACCCGGTGGTAAGTGCGGAGCTGCAGCAGCTCCTCGCCCATGAAGCTGTTGAGCACCACGTCTCCGGCGTCGCCTCCCCCCTGACTCAGCAGGAGCATCCTCATGAAGATGTGCGCCACCACGAGGCCCGAGGCCACGCCTAAGATCGCGCCCACCAGAGGATCCAGCACGTCCAGCGACATCAGCGTGGTTTCATAGATGAACTTCGAGCCGACCACGGTCAGGACCCCGAGCACCACGAACGCGGTGACGAGCCAGAAGGCCTGGTTCGCCCCGGGCGTGGCCAGCAGCGGAGCCGCCCCCGCCAGGGGCTCAGACAGCAAGTCCGCCACCTTGAGCGCGATGATCGCACCCAGCAGATCGAAGACCGAGCGGCCGAAGCCGCGATGGCTCTCCGCCCAGGCGATGCCCACGATCAGCACTAGCGCCACCACGTCAAACCACGCCATCTTGCCTCACCTCCCAGCGTGCGCGACGCGGATCATGCCATCCGTACCACCGCCGAGGCATAACCCACGACCGCCCCGCGGTCGCCGATGATATCGCCCGAGGTATAGTAGCGCAGCAGTTCCGCGCGATGTTTGCCCTTGGCTAACGCAAAGTAGAGCGCGACCGCCACAGGAACGGGACCGCACATGGAGATGTCGTTTTCCAGCACGGCCTCCAGGAGATGGTCGGGCGCAACCGCCAGGATCGGCTCCAGGGCCAGCCGGTCAGCGCGCTCGGCGACCTGCTGCGGAACCTGATGGGAGAAGTCGGTGCTAGCGATCACCACCCCTCCGCGGCCAGGCAGAGCCCGGGCCAGGGCCTCGCCCATCTGCTTGGCATCGGCGACGAGCTGGTCCAGGCGCCACATCGGGTGGGAACGGATGCAGATGGGACAGATGCTCGGCGTCTGCTCGCCATAGACGAACTGGAGGAAAGGAACCTGCACCTCCAGGGAGTGCTCGAAGCGATGCGCTTGCTCGTCTTCCACGATCAGGGGGCAGTCCGCTATCAGCTTCCGGCCCAGCTCGACGTTCACCTCCACCTGACCCAATGGCGTTTGCCAGGCCTCCACCAGAGAGACGGCGGCGCGCCGGTCCGCGGCGTAGTGGCTTGGGCCCAGGATGACCACGGTCTCGGGTATGCCATCGGCGGCGAGGGCCGCGAAGCCGCAAGCGGCGGCCGGGCCAGAGAACACGTAACCGGCATGAGGGCTAACCAGCGCCGTAATGCTGCGGGGCCCCTCGGCCGCGACCGCAGGCGAGGAGCCGGGCCCCAGCCGCTGCAGGAAGCATTCCTGCAGCGAGGCTTGCAGCCTGTCGGGCACGGCCTCGTAGAAGCGCCCCGCCGCGGCGGGCTCTCTCACGTCACGGCGCATTTCATAGCTACCCCGGGATTGCTCTGAGCACGCACGGGCATGAAATGCGCCCGCGAATGCCAGGCCTGGTCGCCCTGCTGTTTCATAGCCCGCCTGTGGCGGGCTATGAAACAGCGTCCAGGCATCCCGCTCTCCCGCGCAGGCCCCGGGGAAGATTGACTTGCCCGCGCCTTCGTGTTAGGTTAGCCGCGCCGCCCGGGCAGCTCCCCCTTCACCGCGGGCGGCGAACCGCCATGCGCATCGCCCTCTTCACCGAGTGCTATCATCCCATCGTGAATGGCGTGGTAGTATCGGTGGCGACCTTCGCCAGGGAACTCCGAAAGCAGGGCCACGAGGTGAGCATCTACGCGCCGTCCTACCCGGGCTACCGCGACACCGAACCGGACGTCTACCGGCTGCCCTCGATCTCCCTGCCCACTCGCCCCCGCTATCCCTTGGCCCTCCCCTTTGGCGGCATCCCCGTGCTGCGAAGGCTCAGGGCCCGCCCGCCCGACATCGTGCACGCCCAGCACCTTTTCCAGACCGGCCGGGAGGCGCGCCGCGTCGCCCGGCGGCTGGGCCGACCTCTGCTACTTACATACCATACTCTTATCCACGCCTACGCCCATTATGTGCCTCTTCCCCGGCCTCTGGTACGGGCCTTGGCAGTCCGCGTCAGCCGGGACTTCCCGAACTCGACCGACTGCGTGATCGTCCCGACCAGGAGCGTGGCCGAACTGCTGCGCTCCTACGGCGTGCGCCGGCCCATTGAGGTGATCCCGACCGGCATAGACCTCGACCTGATCCGGGCTACGCCCCGGCGGCCGGCGCGGGCGCGCTTCGGCGTGCCGGAGGCAGTTCCCCTGATCGCCTACTCCGGTCGGATTGCCCGGGAGAAGAGCCTGGAAACGCTCATCGGGGCGTTGGCGCGGCTAGACTCCCGCTTTCGGGACGCCCACCTCCTCCTGATCGGGGGAGGTCCCTGGTACGGCCGCTGCCGGCAGTTCGCGGACTCCTTGGGGATGGGAGAGCGGGTGCATTTCACCGGTTACCTGCCGCGCACAGAGGTATTCGACTGCCTTGCCGAGTCCCAGGTCTTCGCCTTCCCCTCCCTCACCGACACGCAGGGCGTGGTGGTCCTGGAGGCGATGGCCCTGGGCTGCCCCCCGGTGGCGGTGCGCTCGGGTGCGGTGGCGGATGTGATCAGAGACGGCACCGACGGGCTGCTGGTGGAGCCGACGAGCAACGGCTTGGCCGAAGGCATCGGAGCCGTGTTGGGATCGGCGGACTTTCGGGCCAGGCTGGCAGGTCAAGCCCGGGCGCGCGCCGAAGAGTTCTCGGCGGGCCGGATGGCGGAGCGGCTGGCCCAGGTGTACGCGAGGCTGTTGCGCGGCTGAGCGAATCTTCGAGCGGTCCGAGCAGGACCGCTCGCCTCTATGGAGGCAGAGCAAGAGATGTGTGGGATCATCGGCTATCTCGGCGGCCGAGTCACCGTCGAGGTGTTGCTGGAAGGACTGCGGCGGCTGGAGTACCGGGGCTATGACTCGGCCGGCGTCGCCGTCCTGGTGAATGGCAAGATCGAAGTGGTGAAGGCACAGGGCAAGCTCTCCGTGCTCTCCAATCTGCTCGCGGACGAGAAGCCCCTGGGACGCCTGGGCATCGGGCATACCCGCTGGGCCACGCACGGGCCGCCCTCGGTGAGGAACGCGCATCCGCACACCGACTGCGAGGGCCACATCGCAGTCGTTCACAACGGCATCATCGAGAACTACCTCGCGTTGCGCGAGCGGCTCGAGGCCGAAGGGCATACCCTCCGCTCTCAGACCGACACCGAAGTGCTCCCCCACCTCCTCGAGAAGTACTACGACGGCGACCTCGAGAAGGCGATGCGGCGCACCCTCCGCGACATCCAGGGGTCCTACGCGGCGGTCGCCATCTCGGACCAAGAGCCCGGCCGGCTGGTGGCCGCCCGCCAGTACAGCCCGCTGGTGGCGGGGATCGGTGAGAACGGCGCGGAGAACTTCGTCGCCTCCGACATCCCGGCCATCCTCTCCTTCACCCGGCAGGCCTACCTGATCGACAACGGCGAGATGGTGGTGCTGACCGAGGGCGGCATCGAGATCAAGACCATCGCCGGCAAGGCCGTCCGCAAGCCGGTGTTCCACGTGCAGTGGGACGCCAAGATGGCCGAAAAGGGCGGCAACAAGCACTTCATGATCAAGGAGATATTCGAGCAGCCGGAGGCCTTGCGCCAGACCATCGGCGACCGCATCCCGGGCCGAGCAGCGCGCCTCGACCTGGAGGGCCTCGGGCTGCGTGACGCCGAGCTGCGCCGCTTCAAGAAGATCGTCATCATCGCCTGCGGGACGGCCTCCTATGCAGGCATGGCGGGCCAGTACGCGATCGAGCAGCTCTGCGGAGTGCCAGTCATCACCGACGTGGCCTCCGAGCTTCAGAACCGCGAGTGCGTCTTCGACAAGCACACTCTGGGCATCGCCATCAGCCAATCGGGCGAGACTGCCGATACCCTCCAGGCGATCCGCATGGCGCGGCGGCGAGGAGCCAAGGTGCTGGCGATCACCAACGTGATCGCGAGCTCCGTGGCGCGGGAGTCCGACGGGCTGCTCTACATCCACGCCGGCCCCGAGATCGGTGTCGCCTCGACCAAGGCCTACACCAGCCAGATTCTCGCGATGCTGCTGTTCTGCGTGCACTTCGGGCTGGTGCGAGGGGCCCTCGAGCCGGCCCAGGCGCGCCGGCTGCTGCGCGAGATCAAGCAACTTCCGGAGCAGGCCGAAGAGACGCTCCGCCACGCGGATCATGTCAAGGCCCTCGCCCGGAAGTACGGCGACGTCAAGCGTTACCTCTACCTGGGCCGGGGACCGCACTACTGCTCGGCCATGGAGGGCGCCCTCAAGCTCAAGGAGATCGCTTACCTCGACGCCGAGGGCTATGCCGCAGGCGAGATGAAGCACGGCCCGCTCGCCCTGGTGACCAGCGACACCGCCGTGGTCTCGGCCGTTGTGGCGGGTAAGCACTACGAGAAAAGCATCGGCAATCTCCAGGAGATTCGCGCCCGCGGCGGCAAGGTCATCGCGGTGGCCAACGAGGGCGATGAGGAGATCGCGAAGTACGCTGATGACGTGATCCGGATCCCGAAGGCTAACGAGATCCTGTCGCCCGTGCTGGCCGGCATTCCCCTCCAGCTCTACGCCTACTATGTCGCCGACCAGTTGGGGTGCGAGATTGACCAGCCCCGCAATCTCGCCAAGAGCGTGACGGTCGAGTGACCTGCGGGTAGGCCCGGGGCCTGCCCCACCGCGAGGATCGGGATGCGGACCGGAAAGAGAGTAGGGCAGGAGCGTGCTCCTGCCCGCCAGGCCGCTCTCCTCTGGCTGGTGTTCTCCAGCGGTGTGGCCGTGATGGGGCTGGAGATGTCGGCCTCCCGCCTCATCGCGCCCTACTTCGGCAGCACCCTCTCGGTCTGGACCAGCCTGATCGGGCTGGTCCTGATCTTCCTGACCGCCGGCTACTACCTGGGCGGAGCCATCGCGGACCGCCGGCCATCCTCCCAGGTGCTCGGCGCGATCGTGCTGGCCGCGGGAGTGGTGGCGCTCGCGCTGCCGCTGGTCAGCGCGCCCGTCCTGCGCGCGGCCTGGGGGCTTACGCCCAGGGCGGGACTGCTTCCGGCCTCGCTGCTGGGCACCTTTGCGCTCTTCTCTCTGCCCACCGTACTGCTGGGCTGCGTCTGCCCGTTCGCCCTGAAGCTCAGCATCCGCGACCTGGGCCGAACCGGTCGCACCTCCGGCCACATCTACGCGATCTCGGCCCTGGGCAGCGTCGTCGGCACCTTCCTGCCCGCCCTGGTCATGATCCCGCGGCTGGGCGTGCGCCACTCCATCATGGCGTTCGGCGCGCTGTTGGTGGTGGCCGCGCTGTTGCTCCTGGCACGCGCTCGCTTCCTTCCGGCCGCAGGGGTGATGGGGCTGCTCGCGATCCCACTGCCTCCGGTCATGCCGACCCGAGGGGCGATTGCCGAGCAGGAGTCAGCCTACAACTACCTGCGCGTGGTCGAGGTCGGGGCAAAGCGCCTCCTGGTGGTGGACTGGGGTGGGTTCTCGACCTATACGCCGGGTGAGTTCCGCACCGGTCAGTACTACGACTATCTGCTGTTGGCCCCGCTCCTGCGCGCCGAGCCCCCCGCCAGGTGGCTCCGCCGGGTGCTCATCATTGGGCTGGGCGCAGGAACCGCCGCCAAGCAGATCACCCAGGCCTACGGGCACTTGCCCATTGACGGCGTGGAGATTGACCCGGCGATCGTGTCCCTGGGCCGCCGCTACTTCGCCATGGACGAGCCCAACCTGAGCGTGCACGTCACCGATGGCCGGGCCTTCCTGGCCGGAGCGCGGTCGGACTATGACTGGGCGATCGTGGACGCCTACCAGGGGTCCGACATCCCCTTCCACCTGGTCACGGAGGAGTTTTTCCGGGAGCTGCACGCCCACCTGACCCCCGGCGGAGTGCTTGCCGTCAACCTCGCCTGGTGGACGCCTGAAGACCCGGACCTGCTGCTTCGGCTCGTGGCGACGGTCCAGGCTGCATTCCCGAAGGCCTACGTGGTCACGGGCATATCCCACCAGTCCGGAGCGGTGCTTCTTGCCGGCGGCCCTGACCTCTCCCCCTCTCATCTCCTCGCCAACGCGCAGGCCGTGGGCCATGCCGGCCTGGTCGAGATCGCGCGCGAGGTCGGCGGCGGCGCCGGCCCCAAGCTGGCTCCCGCCCAGGGGCTGGGAGCCCCCCTCACGGATGACCGGGCCCCCATCGAGCAGATCGCAGACCGGATGTACCGCCAGAAGCGCCAGGAGGCCTACAGCCGGGAAGTGAGTGTCCTGGCGCCCTGAGGGGAGAGAAGCCTCTGACCATGCGCCGTGCGCCGGCTGCGTCAAGGCACCGCGGCGCCGACCCTGGCACTGCCGGGAGGTCTTGATGCAGCCTGTAAGAGTCGCCGGCCCGTGTGAGGTATAGAAGGTCGGCGGCGTCCCCTGGCGCCGTCCCTGCTGCATCACCGCAATCATCGCAGCTATTCGTGGGAGGACGGGTAATGGCCGGAGGCAGGGATCTCGGGCGGCGCGCGCCGCGCTGGGTGGACTGGCTGATTTGCTCTTCTGGTCTGACTTCGGCGGCGTGCTTCCTCTGGCGCGTGCTGCTCTGCGATGGCGAAGCGAGCTGCGTTCCCGTAAGCGTTGGCGGGCTGCTCCCCCGGCTGCTCGGCGTCGCCGTTCTCCCCCTGGTCATCCTGGCCACCCTGGTCGGCAAAGCCGCCCGGCGGCTGGTAGAGTAGGCGGCCGGGCCAGCCTAGCCCGCTGCAGTCATCTCTCCCCCTTGCAGCAACTCCCGCAGCTCCACCGCGTTCTGCGCGGCCTGGGCCTGGAAGCAGTTATTCATGAAGACGTAGACCTTCTGCGTCTCCGCCGCCAGGCCCCGAACCTTGGGCACCCATTCTTCCAGCTCTGCCCGGCTGTATAGGTAATCGTAGCGCAGCTTGCCGTCGCCGGCCCACCACTTGTTGTAGTTCCGGCCATGGAAGCGCACGTAGCCGATGTCGGAAGTGGCGACGGCGAGAGGAGGCATCAGGCTGCGGAACTGGGGCTCGTCCACCGCGCACCAGCCCACCCGGCGCTGGCGCAGGAAGTCGAACACCTCGTCTTTCGCCCATTCTCGATTGCGGAACTCCACCACGAGCGGCTGCCCGGAGAAG